>CESO01036533.1_pt1 | contig 42596 bp, 39 predicted proteins | sample 356341 | NCBI WGS metagenome assembly CESO01 (sample SAMEA2621812, study PRJEB7988) | marine metagenome | biome: marine biome (ENVO:00000447); feature: deep chlorophyll maximum layer (ENVO:xxxxxxxx); material: "saline water (ENVO:00002010), including plankton (ENVO:xxxxxxxx)" | depth 35 m | reverse complement strand
TGCTACAGATCTTTCAGGTCTTGAAGCAAGTCTTGCAACTTTAGCTGCTGAATTAGAAACGGTTAAAGCATCTCTTGCTTCTGCTTCAACTGCTGCTGCAGTTCTTGCATTACAAAATGAGGTAACAGCTATTCAGGTAAGTGTGCAAGAATTACTAGATACTAGTAATGTATATACTAAAAATTTATCTGTAACATCTTCTTCTGAATTAGATGCTGCTGTTGCTCTTGGTAATAACATTAATATTGTTAATGGTACAGTTACTTTTACAGTATCGAATGCTATGGACAATGCAAAAGTTCAGCAAGTATTAGATAAAATATTTACTGTAACTAGTACTTTTAGTTATACTGCTAGTACTTCTGATGTTACAGCTGTAACATTTGGTAAGTTAGCTTCTACTGGTGATTTAACAGTTAAGCAAGCTGGAGATTATGATTTCCCTGCTCTTGTTACTGCTGGAACTATTACTTTAGATGATGCATACCAATCAAAAGTTACTTCTATTGAGTTCCCTGTATTAACTTCTGTTACTGCATTCCAAACTGATTCTTCTACTAACGTAGATAAAATTACTTTTGGTACTTCTGTAACAAATGTTGACTTATCAGGCTTAACTTATTATACAAATGCTAGCTTAGACATTACAACTAAAAAAGGTGGTGCTGTAGATATTTCTAACCTAAACGATACTACATCTGCAGTAGTTGAAACTGACTATACACTTACTTTAAATGGACCAGCTTCATTTAGCTTATCAAACTGGACTTCTTACGAAGGTGCTTTAAACCTAACAAATGTTGCTTCTGCTACAGTTACTGGATTTAAAGGTTTAATTACAGTTAACGATGGTGTTGAGACTGTAGACTTTACAGATGTCGAAAGAATTGCAGGTTTAGATACTTCAAGTAATCTAAAATCTGTTACTATTGATCTTGATAAAGTTTCTGACCCTGATCTAGGTACAACAGCAAAAAATCCACAAGCATATGGTGCTGCTGCTACAGGAAGATCTGGATCTGGTATTGGATTCAACCCTGACTCTGCTGCATTAGTTTCAGTTAGCTTAACAGGTTTCTGGCAAGATGTAACCTTAAATGGTCACGCAAATCTTGAATCAGTAGATATTGATGCTACTATGAGAGACCTTGACTTAACTAACAATGACAACTTAACAACTTTAGATGTAACAGGTGCTGAAATTAGTGATGTTACACTTACTGGTAATGACGCTTTGACTTCAGCTGTTCTTGATCACACTAGTGAGCTTAACTTTGTTGGTGTTACTGCGGATAGAACAAGTACTGACCTTGTTGTTACAAATAACCTTGCTATGACAAGTCTTACATCTAAAGCAAACAAAGTTCTTGTACTTACTGTAACAGGTAATACCGCATTAACAACTGTTGACTTTACTGGTTTAACTGCTACTGGTGCTTCTACTGAAACTCCAAACATTGACATTTATAGCAATGATTTAACAGCTTCAGCTGCAACTGATACAGATGATGGTACTACACAGTACGACGCTGCAACAGCTGCTGCAACAAACACTACTGCTATAAAAGATTTAGGTTCATATACTTCAAGTTCAGGTATGAAGACCCTAGCTTCTTTCTTAGGTGCAGTTTACACTAATACAAATTCAGATGCAAAAGTACACTTTGATACTGTGACTCTTCACAGTGTCGCTACTGGTGCTGCTGCAGATGGAACAAAAACTGCTGGTGAACAAAATGCAGGTAATTCTGTATCATTTGCAACTGCAGGTGAAGCAACTATTACATCTGTTGTAAACATTACTAAAGGTTCTGCTAACGATGCTGCTGGTGCTAAAGGTGCAAAAGCTGAAAAAGCAGGATACCTTATTACCACAACTGCTGGTGCTGGAGGATCTAATTCTACCCTACAAATGTCATATGGCGGAACACCTATATTTGACACATCTGTAAATGGACTAGGTACTGCAGTTACACTTCAAGGTGTAAACAAAGATCTTGATGTTGCTGCACTTGAAACTGCTGTGAATGTTCAAAGAGCTACAGCTCTTGGTATCACTATGGATGCTAAAAGAGGTGGAAATTCTACTATGAAAGCAACTATTAGAGATGTTGTAGAAGGAACAACAACTGCTGTTGTTGGTGAAAGATATACAACTGTTACTGCTGTAACAGCTGCAAATACTGCAACTAACTACGGGTTTGGTACAGATGATTTCTTAACTGTAAAACTAGGTAATAACTCTGTAACAGCTACGGCTGCTTCAGCGGTTTCTATGTCTGCTGCTATTTACGTTGCTTGGAATGCTAAATATGGTACTTCTGGTACTGCTTCAGCTTCTGCAGAAGCAACTTTAGCTTCTCCAGATAACGATTCTAACGCTGCTGCATTAACATGGACTATGCTTAGAACAGATAGTGCAGGTTACGGCCAAGCATTAACAATTACACCATCTGCTGGTACAGTTACTGCTACATCTGGTGCTAATATTGATTATACTATTGGTGCATCAAACAATACATCAGATAACTCTTCTGTTGATGGTAGTATAATTTTAACAATTGAATCTACAGATACTACTGGTGCGACACCATTAAGTGCAATTACTAGTACTGTTAACGCTGTAGCTTCTGTTACAGTTAACACGTTATCTACTAGATATAGAGCTAACACAACTTGGGCTACTGCAGATCTAAGAGATGATCAAGCTCAGAATAGAGCTGACGTTAGAGCGGCCGAATCTTCTGTTGACGCTGCTACAGATAATTCTGTTGCTAGATCAGTTCAATGGAGAGCTCACTGGCTATAATATATAGTTAGTAAACTTTTTATATAATAATTAAACCCTCCTTTTTGGAGGGTTTTTTTATTATATATACACACACCTATAAGATTTTATTATATTTTTGACTTATGAAAAGAGCAATACCATATATATTAATGTCCTTATACTTCTTTTCATTTTTAATTCAAGAAATTATATTTGCAAATTTAGCTTGGGATAGAAAATATCCACAGCTAGCATTTATTTCAATAATTAATATATCGTCCTTTATATATTTTTTTAAAATCAATAAACTGTATGATTTTTTTTTAATATCAAAAAAAAACAACTTATTATTAGCATATTTTATTTTTTTAATATTCTGTGTTATATCAATACTTAACTCAGAAAATCTATCTGAGTCTATAATTGTCCTTGGTAGTTATTTTACCTTTTTTTTAAGTTTTTTGTTTATCTATTTTAACTCAATTCTAATTGGAAACAAGAGGTTTATAAAGTTTATAATAATCCTTTTATCTATATCAATTTTCATAGAATCTACAGCTGTTTTATTTGCATCATTTGAAATAGTATTTTTAGATCAAGGATTAGTTGAAAGAACTTTAAATATTCGTGGTTTTTCAGGAAACATTAACATAACAGCTTTTTCAATAGTTCTTAAAATACCTGTTTTAATGTATTTAATTTTCAGAAATAGTAATACTAATATATTATTGATTTCTTACCTGTTATTATTTTTGAGTTTTTGTTCAGCTTTAGTACTTCTTTCAAGAGGTGCAATTTTATCTTTAATAGTAATTCATGCTATTTTTATTTTGTTAAAATTTAGAATACTGAATTTTAAAAAGACATTGATTTACCTATTGGTCATTGTATCAAGTTACATAGTTTCGGAAAATGTATTTCTATCACAAAATAGTAACAAAATATTAGAAAGAGTATCTTCTATTAATCCTAATATTTCAGATGATTCAATAAATGATCGTTTAAGATACTATTCTCAAGCTATAGAATCAATTAAAAAACATCCATTAATTGGAGTGGGAGTTGGTAACTGGAAGTTAAAATCAGTATATTATGATTCAAAAAATATGTCTTCTTATACAGTGCCATTGCATGTTCATAATGATTTACTTCAAGTCTTTGCTGAAATTGGAATAATGGGTTTTCTTGCTTATTTATACCTACTACTAACACCTATAATTTTATCTTTTATTAAATATTTAAAAACTAAAAATCATAATCTTAATATTTTGATTATTTTGATGATGACATCTTATTTTATTGATTCATTTTTTAACTTTCCCATATCAAGAGTAATATCTCATATGAGCTTAATTTTCATTCTTGTTATGTTTATTAACATTAATAAAAAGCAAAGGATTACTAATGAATAAATACCTTATAAATAGTATAATTTTAGTTTTAGTTATATCTACCTCTTTGATTAACTATAAGGCGCTTCAATCTTCCTTTCTTCAAGGATTTTTGATTCAAGACTTTAATGAACAAAAATTTAGAGTTCCTATTTATGAAATTAAAAAACTAGATGATAATTTCCCATCAATTTCAGCTACCTTAATTCCCATAAAAGCTCTAAAAGCAAGATACTATTATCAAATGGATTCAATTGACAAGGCTATTGAATTAAATAAAACTTCAATAAAAGACAATCCATATATTAAAGTTCCTGAGGCCCAGTTAGCTAACATTTATTTTGATATTAAAGAATTTGATAGTTCTTATGTTTACGCAAAGGATGCATTTCAATATATTCCAAATAATAATTTTCATAGAGATATTTACTTTAAAAATTTGGTGATTAGAGGTGATACAAATCAATTGAGAGATTCTTTTAAAAAAATCAAAAATTCAAACTCAAGTCATTGGATTGACTATATAAATTCTCGTTATTTTATTGTTGGTCCAAAAGATTCAGAAATTCTCAACTTACTTAATGAATTTTCCGACCGATTCCCACAATATATAAATGATAAAAGATATATTGTTCTTAAAAATATTATAACTAGCGGAGAGTTAAATGTAAATATTGCTGCGAACCTAGTTGAAAAAGGAAATCTAAAGTATGAATCAAAAAAATATAAAGATGCGATTGAATTTTATGAAGCTGCTTTAGAATTTGATAAAGGGGATTATATAATTTATGAAAATGCTGCTTTAACTTATAATAATTTGGAAAATTATAAAAAAGCCTATGAATATTTTGATAAGGTTATATACGAGTTAAAAAGTATTGATGGTAAATCCGAATATTTAAAAGCACTTATGTTGATAAAACTAGATAGTTTAGACCAAGGGTGTAGATATTTAATAAAAGCAAATGAAAAAAGGTATGGAGGGAGTGGAACTGTCGATGTATACAATAGGTTTTGTAGATAAGTTATTATTTCAAAACTCCTTTAACCCATTTGTTTTCAGATAGAAGCTCTCCTTTTTCAGAAAACACCTTCCATGTTCCATGCTTAAGACCATTACGATACCTAGAAATTTGACTTAAGGTTCCATCTTCATAGTAGTACTTCCATATTCCAATTCTCTTGCTTTTTTTAAATCTACCTGTTGTCTCTATTTCACCATTGGTGTGGTAAAAGGTCCACCTTCCATGATCAAGACCATTTTTATATTGTCTTTGAGAATCAACTTCAAGGCCAAGATCATCATAAAATGTTTCACACTTACCAGTATATCTTATGTCATTTAAGTATGTAACTTTTATAACTGTATTTTGACCATTTGGGAGCTGGATAATTTCATCTTGAACAATAAAATCACTACATGCGTTAATATTTTGACAAGAAGTCAAAAATGTTAAACTAAACACCAAAATAATTTTAAATCTCATTTCTAATATTTTAAATAAAATTAATAAAATATTTTATTGATTGATAGATCGCTAATCAAAATAAATTAGTTGTGATTTATTATAAGAGATTAAAATAATAATTGTACAAATATTGTAAAAAGTATTGACATAAATAGAATAAATAGAGAAGTCAGTATATGACTTTTAAATTTGTCTAATAATATATGATGTAAATGATTTCTATCTGCAATAAATGGAGATCGACCTTTGAGTATTCTAATAAAAAAAACTCTTATTAAATCAATAATAGGATAACTTAATATTGATATAATAAATATAATCTTATTTAAATCAAATTCTTTTTTTATAATGTAATCATTTGAAAGAATGTTAAGAACATATACACTTACCAATCCGCCCAAGAAAATTGATCCAGAATCACCAAGAAAAACTTTTTTCTTGGATCTAAAATTAAAATATATTAAAGGAATAAATGAGGCCAAAATAATTATTGAAAGAGTTTGAAATTCAGCTTCATTGATCGAAAAGTACTCATACAATATTATAAATATGGAAACTACAGAAATTGCAAGCCCATCTATACCATCTATGAAGTTTATAGAATTAATTATTGCAACTATTATAAATATAGTAAAAACTTGTGCAAACATTCTGTCTAATTCATTTATACCCATTATACCATGAAAATTATCAATAACAAAGCCGTAATCAATTAAAATTTTAGCTGCAATAATTTGAAAGATAAATTTTAGTTTAAAATCAACTTTAAATAAATCATCGTATAATCCTATTATAAATAAAATAGAGAGAGGAACTAGAATTGAAAAATCATAGACATCTTGTCCTTTTAAATAGAAAAACACTGAACTTAAAAATAGAATACTAAAAATTGACAGACCACCAGATCTTGTAGCTAAAACGTTATGAGAAGATCTTGCATTAATTTTATCAATAAAATTATTTTTTAAAAGGTAATTCTGAGAAAACACGTTAAATAAAGTGCTTAATAGAATAATGATTAAAAAAAGACTTAAGTCCATATTTAATCAAAAATACATTAATATCATTTAATCAAAATAACTATTTAATATTAAACTCACTTTAGTTGTTATTTTATTTAAAATTAAGTACTTTTGTTACTTAAATAAGATTATGCTTAATCAACTAATTACATCTAAAACTCGTTTAAGACTATTAATCAAGTTTTTTACCTCACAAGCTAATCGAGGATATCTTAACGGTCTTGCAAATGAAATGGGAGAATCAACTAATTCTATTCGAAAAGAATTAAATCATTTGTTTGATGCAGGATATATTGATAAAATTAAAAAAGACAATAAAGTTGAATATAAAGTTAATTCAGAGCACCCTTTATATGAAACCTTAAAAAAAGTTGTCTACAAACATCTTGGTCTTGAAGATATCGTCTCAACGGTAATAGATAAGATGGGTAATGTTAATCAAATTATTTTAATAGGTGATTATGCAAAAGGAATTGACAGTGGTAACATAGAAATTATTTTAGTAGGTGAAAATTTAAACTCTAAATATATAAATCAACTTGAAGATAAAATCGAAAATTTAATTAGTCGAAAAGTAAGTTTTTACTTAGCGTCAAAGTTTTTATCTGATAAAAAACATATAATACTATATCATGAAAAATAATTGGATAGACTTTGATGAAAGACCTTGGGGAAAGTACTATGTATTATATGAGGACAACCTCTGCAAAGTAAAAAAAATTATTGTCAATCCTGCAGGAAGACTTTCTTATCAATACCACAACCAAAGAAGCGAAATTTGGCAAATAATTAAAGGCTCTGGTAAAACAATAATTAATGGAAAGTCAAAAGAAGTAGAAATTGGTGACACTATTAAAATTAAAGTTGGAGAAAAACATAGAATTGAGAACAACGGGAAAGATGAACTTATATTCATTGAAATACAAACTGGAACATATTTTGGAGAAGATGATATTGTTAGAATAACCGATGACTATAATAGAATAAAATGAAAAAAATTGCGATAATTGTGTCAGGATACTTTAATCCAATTCACAAAGGGCATATTGAGTATTTTAATATTGCTAAATCCAATGGAGACTATTTATTTGTAATTGTCAACAATGATATACAAAGAGAATTAAAAGGATCTAAAAAATTTATGTTACAAGACGAGAGATTAATTATTGTTGAAAATTTAAAATGCGTCGATAAAGTATTCTTATCTGTAGATAGAGATAGAACCGTTATTAAAACAATAGAGAAGATTTCAAATCAATTTTCTAATGATTACTTGCTTTGCTTCGCAAATGGAGGAGATCAAAATAATATGACAATACCTGAGTCAGATATTTGTTCAAAACTTGGAATTAGAATGATAGATGGTTTAGGAGATAAAATTCAATCATCTTCATGGATATTAAATAAAGAAAGATGAGGATAAAAAATATTTGTTGTATTGGAGCAGGTTTTGTAGGCGGGCCTACAATGGCTGTTATTGCCTTAAAGTGTCCAGATCTTAAAATTACTGTTGTTGATATAAATAAAAAGAAAATAGACTTATGGAATGGAGATCTTGATCAATTGCCAGTATATGAGCCTGGCCTATCAAAAATTATAAGTAAAGTAAGAGGGGTAAACTTGTTCTTTTCAACGGAAGTAGATAAAGAAATAGAAAGGGCTGAAATGATTTTTATGGCAGTAAACACACCAACAAAAAAAGAAGGAGAAGGAAAGGGGTATGCTGCTGATTTAAAATTTATTGAAAGATGTGCAAAGCAAATTGCAGAGGCCTCAAAGTCTGATAAAATTATAATTGAGAAATCAACTTTGCCTGTTAGAACAGCAGAAAAAATTAAAAATATTTTAAGTGTAAATAAAAAAAAGAATATCAATTTTGAAGTTCTTTCAAATCCAGAGTTCCTCGCTGAAGGAACAGCAATTAATGATTTATTTAAATCAGATAGAGTTTTAATTGGAGGTGAAAACACTACATCAGGCCTTATGGCTATTGATACTTTAGTAAAAATATATAGTACGTGGATACCCAGAGAAAGAATTATTACTACTAATGTTTGGTCTTCAGAATTAACAAAGTTAGTTTCTAATGCAATGTTAGCTCAAAGAATCTCTTCTATTAACAGTATTTCAGCATTATGTGAAAAAACAGGAGCCAATATTGAAGAAGTGTCAAAAGCTACTGGGATGGATTCAAGAATAGGGTCGAGCTTCCTTAAAGCTTCAATAGGTTTTGGAGGAAGTTGTTTTAAAAAAGATATTTTAAACTTGGTATATATTTCTAGACATTATGGCTTAAATGAAGTTGCAAATTACTGGGAATCTGTAGTAAACATTAATAACTATCAAACAGAAAGAATAGGAGAGCTTGTTATCAATGCTCTAGATTATCAAAACATTAATAAAACTGTAACAATTTTAGGGTGGGCTTTTAAAAAAAATACAAATGATTCTAGAGAATCAGCTTCAATCTACTTAGCCAATAAATTATTGAGCAATAACATTACTATCCACATATATGACCCAATGGTAAAGGAATCTCTAATAAGGGAAGATATTATAAATATTCTAAAAGAAAATAATATTGAAAATGAAGAAATAAAACTGAGATTATCAAGAGTAACTGTTTTTACAAATCCATATGATTGTATAAAAAATTCAAGTATAATTTCTTTATGTACAGAATGGGATGAATTTGTTGAATATGATTGGAAAAAAATATTTAAAATTATGAGTGATCCAAAATATGTGTTTGATGGAAGAAATTTACTAGATAAATTGTATCTAGAATCATTAGGGTTTAGAACTTTTTTTATAGGTAAATCATGAAAAATATAAAAATTGGGGTTATTGGTCTTGGTTATGTGGGTCTTCCTGTAGCTGTTTTATTTGCAAAGAAATACAAGGTCGTGGGATATGATATTAATAAAAGAAGGATAGAAGCACTAAATAATTACCATGATGAGACCCTTGAAATTGCTTCAAATAAATTAAAAGATGCGATTGACAATAACTTGACAATCTCAAATAATATTGAATTAGCAAGAGATTGTAATATTTATATTATTACAGTTCCAACACCTATTAATCATGATAAAACACCTAATTTATCCATGTTGTTAAACGCAACAGAACTTGTTGCAAGTATAATTTCAAAAGGTGATATTGTTATATATGAAAGCACAGTATTCCCTGGTTGTACTGAAGAAGAGTGTGTCCCCGTTTTAGAAAAAATAAGTAAACTTAAGTTTAATTATGACTTTTATTGTGGATACTCTCCTGAAAGGATTAATCCAGGTGACAAAAAACACACAATTGAAAAAATTGTAAAAATTACTTCAGGATCACTTCCTAAAGTTGCAAATAAAATTGATAAACTGTATTCTTCAGTTATCGAGGCAGGCACATTCAAAGCATCTTCAATTAAAGTTGCAGAAGCAGCAAAAGTTATTGAAAATGCTCAAAGAGATATCAATATTGCATTTGTAAATGAACTTTCTAAAATATTTAGTAAAATTAATATTGACACTAATGACGTGTTGGAAGCCGCATCTTCAAAATGGAATTTTTTAAATTTTAAACCTGGCTTAGTTGGGGGTCATTGTATTGGTGTTGACCCACATTATCTTGCAGATAAATCAATATCTATGGGTTATGAACCTAAAATTATTCTTTCAGGAAGAGAGCTTAATGACTCAATGGGTGAATATGTTGCAAATGAAGTAATGGATTTATTAAAAAAGTCTAAAAAAAAATTGAAGGGATTAAAAATTTTGATTTTGGGGGTAACGTTTAAAGAAAATTGTCCTGATTACAGAAACACAAAAATTGTTGATGTAATCAAAAAATTAAAAAAACAATTAATTGATGTTGATTTATACGATCCTTGGGTAAACACTGAATCTTTTTATAAAGATTATAGTTTGAAAGTACATAATAAAATACCAAATAATAAATATGATGCTATAATTCTGGCTGTTTCTCACAATTCTTTTTTAAAAATTGATATTAATAAACTTAAAGTTGATAATAAGTCAATAATATATGATGTTAAAGGATTTTTTGATAACAAATTAGTAACAAAAAGATTATGATTTATTTCATCAAAAATAAAAACATATAAAAATGTTTAAGCCAATAAAAGATATATTTAGTTATATAAAAGTTTTTGAAATTTACATTGGTAAAAGAATGTACTTGATTTTCTTCCTTTCAGTTACTGCCTCTGTTTTTGAAGGTATCGGGATTTTAATGTTATTGCCACTACTCTCTACTATCTCTGATTCATCACAGATGAATATATCTGAGATAGGATTTAATAAAATCATTAATAATTTAATTGAATTTCTTGGATTTTCAAATGACCTTTCATCTATTTTAATTTTAATTTCATTTGCATTTCTAATAAAAGGAGTAATGACTTTTTCTGCTTTGGGGTATAATGCATATCTGAGAGGTATGCTTCTAAAGGAAATAAAAATCAGGCTCTTTAATCTCTATTCAAATATGACATACAGTTATTATTCAACTAAAAATACTGGAGATTTAATTAACACAATTAATGAACAACCAACAAGAGCTTTAGAGGCTTTTAAGCAATTAATTTTATTAGGGTCCCATATGATTAATACATTAATATTACTAACGCTGGGGTTCTTAATGACTCTCTCTTTTGGTTTAATGGCTTTAGGTGCAGGAATATTAATTCTCTTAGTTTTTCTTGGGCTAAATAAATATGTTCAAAAATTAGGTAGAATTTTAGCCAAGGAAAATGGTGTTTTAACCAGATGGTTAATTCAATCTCTACATGGATTTAAATATTTAATATCTACTGATCAAATTAATATCTTAAAAAAAAATATTAAAAATTCAATTTCAACAATTACCTCAACTCAAATAAAAGGTGGGATAGCTTCAGCATTTACTCAGTCTGTTAGAGAACCAATAGCTGTAGTTTTTATAATGTTTATTGTTTCTATTCAAGTCTTTGTCTTTGAGTTAAGGCTAGAACCAATTTTAGTTTCAATTGCACTTTTTTACAGAGCGTTGAACTCTACAATAGCTGTTCAGAGTTCTTTTCAAGGATTATTTACTTTTATAGGGAGCATGGAACTTGTTCATAAAGAGTTTTTAAGCCAAGAAATAAACCAATCTGTAGACGGAGATAAAAAAATACTTCAATTTAATGATTCCATAAAATTTGATAATGTTAGTTTTAGTTATAAAAACAGTGATAAAAAAGTTCTTAAGTCCATCTCACTTAAAATTCCATTTAAAAGTTCAATTGCTATTGTTGGAGAATCAGGGTCAGGAAAAACTACATTGGTTGACTTAATTACTTTAACACATGAAGTTAGAAATGAGGGTTTAATATCAATTGATGGATTACCGTCTTATAATATCAACAAATCAATCTGGAGAAAGCAGATAGGTTATGTTTCTCAAGACACTTTAATATTTGATGATTCAATAGCTAATAATATTTCAATGTGGTCGGGTAATTTTAACAAAAATGTTGCTTTATCTAAGAATATTAAAGAGGCTGCAAAAAGAGCAAATATTTTAGATTTCATAGAATCACTTCCCAACGGATTTAATACTCTTGTTGGAGACAGAGGGATACTTCTTTCGGGTGGTCAAAAACAAAGAATATTTATTGCAAGAGAACTCTTTCGAAAACCAAAAATATTAATTCTGGATGAAGCAACTAGTGCATTAGATTCTGAATCTGAAAATTACATTCAAGAAAGTATAGACTCTCTTAGTGGAAAAATAACAGTAATTATTATTGCACATAGACTATCAACAATAAAAAAAGTTGACCAAATTTATTTACTTGATAAAGGAAGAATTATTGAGAAAGGAAAATATGAGGAATTAAAACTTGATACTCATTCTAAATTCAGCGAATTAATAAGTTTACAAAATCTTTAAAAAAATGGGAAAAATCATACCTTATGGTAAGCATTATATTGATGAAGATGATATCAACTCAGTAGTAGAGGTTTTAAAATATAAGAATTTAACTCAAGGAGATGAGATTGACTCTTTTGAAAGGGAAGTTGCGAAATATGTAGGAGCTAAATATGCTGTTGCCATGTCTTCTTGGACTGCAGGTCTTCATTTAGCAAATATTGCTTTAGGAATTAATCAGGGGGATAAGGTCGTCACATCTCCTATAACATTTGTAGCAACGTCAAATAGCGTCATATATTGTGGTGCTGAACCTGTTTTTTCAGATATTGATAGAAATACTATTAACATTTGTCCAAAGAAATTGGAACAAACAATTAAGGATAACTCAAATATAAAAGCAATTATACCTGTTCACTATGGTGGATTACCATGTGATATGGAATCAATATCTGTAATAGCTAAAAAATATAATCTTTCAATAATTGAAGATGCCGCACATGCATTAGGTGCAAAGTATTCTGATGGTTCAATGGTTGGGTCGTGTAAGTTTTCAGTTATGACAGGCTTCTCATTTCATCCAGTTAAGTCAATTGCTGCTGGAGAAGGAGGTATGATAACAACTAATGATGAAAACATCTATAAAAAATTAATAAGATTAAGGAGTCATGGAATTAATAAATTAGATGATAGTTTTATTAATATTAGCCAAAGCAAATCAAAGGGATTATCTAATCCATGGTATTATGAAATGCAAGACCTGGGGTACAATTACAGGATTACAGATTTTCAAAGTGCTCTTGGAAAATCACAACTTAAAAAACTAAATCTATTTATTGATAGAAGAATTGATCTTGTAAAAAGGTACGATATCGCTTTTTCTAAATTTAAATATTTGAAAACTATTCAAAGTGAATTTAGAGCAAAAAGCTCTCATCACTTGTATGTTGTTAAAATAGATTTTAAAAAAATCAACACAACTAGAGCTGAATTAATGATAAAGCTAAGAGATTACGGAATAATAACACAAGTCCACTATATACCTGTTACTCACCACCCTTTTTATGAAAAATTAGGATATAACTCCGAAAATCTTAAAAACTCATTAAACTTTTATGATATGTGCTTGACACTTCCATTATATTATAGTTTAAAAGATGATGAACAGGACTATATTATTGAAAAAATGCATCAAATAATAGGGTAAAAATAGAATATGATTGAATTAAAATCTAAAAGGCTACTGTTTGAACCAATAGGGATGAAACACTTATCTGAAGATTATGTTGATTGGATGAATGATTTAGAAGTCATAAAATATATGGATTCAGGAGGAGATTATTCTCTTGAAAAGCTGAAAAATTTCTTATTAGAACAAGAGAGAAAAAAAATTCTATTCTGGGCTATAATAGTTAAAGAAACAAATAAACATATAGGGAATATTAAAATTGACCCAATAGATCATGAAAACAACTCTGCTGAATATGGAATCATGATTGGAGATAAAAGAGAATGGGGAAAGGGATATGCGCAAGAAGCTTCTGAAATGATTATTAATTATTGCCTCAATAAGCTAAATATAAATCAAATAACTTTAGGGGTTAAGGATTCTAATCTTAAAGCAATAAAGTTATATGAAGAATTAGGATTTCAAAAAATTAGCAAACTAAAATTTCCTCTTAAATATAAGGATGTATGTGGTGATGGAATAAGGATGGTTCATGATAAATCTATCAATAAAGTTGTTCTTGGAACTGCTCAATTTGGCATGGATTATGGAATAAACAATAAACACGGAAAGATACAACAAGACCAAATCTTTAAAATACTTAACTACTCATATGATAATGGGATTAGAAGCTTGGATACAGCAGAGCTTTACGGAAATTCAATTGATATGATTGGAAAATTTCATAAAAAATTTCCAAATAAAAAATTCAAAATTTTTTCTAAGTCAGCTTTTGGGGATTCTATAGATTATTCTCAAAACATAAAACTTAATATAAAAAAACTTGGTATTAAAAAATATGAAGGATACATGATTCATAACTATGAGTTTTTTAAAAAAAATCAAGATTTATATATTTCTATTAAGCAAGCAAAAGAATCCGGGTACATAAAAAAAACTGGAGTCTCCCTTTATACAAATGATGAAATAAAAGAAGTGGTTGAACTTGGTCTTTTTGATTTTATTCAGATTCCTTTCAATTTGTTAGATAACTCTACTAAAAGAAAATCAATAATAAAGTATGCAAAATCAAAAGGATTGGAGATTCAGGTAAGATCAATTTTTTTACAAGGTTTGTTTTTTAAATCACAGTCATCAATTCCTGAAAAATTAGCACCCCTTATTAAATATTTAACTGAATTAAATCAAATATCTTTAAAATTAGATATTGATATTAATAATCTAGCAATAAAATATGCAATTGAAAAAAAATATATTGATAAGGTTATTTTTGGTGTTGATGATTTTTGTCAATTAGAAGAAAATATATCTGCAACAAATAGTAAAACAGATATACCTTCTGTTGAAATTGATACTATTAATGTTACAGAAGACAAATTATTAAATCCCTCAAATTGGTAGTTAATCAAAAATAAAAAAAATGAGAAAAGGACAGGAATTATATAAAAAGGCAAAAAAATTAATTCCGGGTGGAACTATGCTTCTTTCAAAAAGACCTGAAATGTTTTTGCCTGAAAATTGGCCATCATATTATTCTAAAGCAAAAGGATGTAAGATTTGGACTCTGGAGGGTAAAGAGCTTATTGATATGTGTATAATGGGTATAGGCACTAACACTCTTGGATATGGAAATGATCAAATTGATAATGCTGTCTTAAGAACAGTCCAAAATGGAAATATGAGTACTTTAAACTGTCCTGAAGAAGTTTACTTAGCTGAGAAATTAATTGAAATTAACCCATGGGCTGATATGGTAAGATATGCAAGATCTGGAGGTGAGGCTAATGCAATTGCTATAAGAATTGCAAGAGCAGCTGCTGGAAAAGATAATGTTGCAATATGCGGTTATCATGGATGGCACGATTGGTACTTATCAGCAAATCATACAGAAGATGATATTCTATCTGATCATTTGTTGGATGGTTTAAGCCCAGAGGGTGTTCCAAAAAACCTAAAAAACTCAGTGTTTCCTTTTCAATATAATAACTTCAAAGAACTATTATCGATTGTAGAGAACAAAAACATAGGTGTAATAAAAATGGAAGTAACAAGAAACTTTGGACCTGAAGACAATTTTTTACAAAAAGTAAGAGATTTAGCAACTAAGAAAAATATTGTTTTAATATTTGATGAGTGTTCATCTGGCTTTAGAGTTACTTATGGTGGAGTTCATAAAAAATATAATATTGAACCAGATATGGCCATGTATGGAAAGACCCTAGGAAATGGTTATGCAATAACTGCTGTTGTAGGGAAGAAAGAAATAATGGAATCAGCTCAAAGAACCTTTATAAGCAGTACTTTTTGGACAGAGAGAATTGGTCCAACAGCAGCATTAGCTTCGCTAGAAGTAATGGAAAAAATAAAGTCTTGGGAGCTAATAACTGAAATTGGCTTGAAAATGCAAAAAGGATGGGATGCTCTAGCCAAATCAAATAACTTGGATATAACAATTAATGGTTTACCTCCTATTACTAATTATACTTTTAACTATTCAGACTCATTAGAGTATAAAACTTTTGTTACCCAAGAAATGCTTAAAAAAGGCTTTCTAGCAAGCACAAACTTTTATGCATGTATTGATCATACAGATAGTATTATAAACTCGTATTTTGAATCTCTAGATAAGATATTTAAAGTAATTAGAAAATGTGAGTCTGAGGAACTAAATATATCTGATTTATTAGAAGGGCCAGTATGTCATTCAGGATTTCAAAGATTAAACTAAAAATATGAAGCTAGCGATAATACCTGCAAGGTCAGGGAGTAAAAGAATTAAGAATAAAAACATATTAGATTTTTTTGGGAAGCCACTAATTTATTATCCATTAAAGGCAGCAAAGGAATCTAAATTATTTGACGAAATACATGTTTCAACTGACTCAGAAGAAATAAAAAATATTGTTGAAAAGTTAGGATTCGAAGTTAACTTTCTCAGAGATAAAAAGCTTGCAGATGATTATACAGGTTTATTTTCAGTTATTAAATGGGTTTTTGAAGAATATAAAGAAAGGGGTAAATATTTTGATGAAATTTTTTGTATAATGCCTGCTGCCCCATTACTTAGTGAGGCTGACTTAATAAATGGATACAAAAAGTTTAAAAAATTTAATTCTGTTTACCCACTTATTGTTGCAAGTCCATTCTCTGTTCCTATAGAATGGGCATTTTATAGAGATAATGATGGCATACTAGTACCAAAAGACAAAATATCCCTGCAAAAGAGATCCCAAGATATAGAGACTACTTTCTATGAATCAGGACCATTTAATATCTTTAGTTCAAGACATTTAGAGGATAACGAATTTTTTATAAAAAGTAAATATATATCGATATTAATGGATAAAACTAGAGCTATAGATATAGATAATTATGAAGATCTAGAATATGCTAAAGTATTGTATTTAGGGAATAAGCAATTAAAAGATAATTAATATATAAGAGGTTAAATGGAATTTAAAATTGGAAATACTTTGGTTGGAGATAATCATCCAACATTTATAGTAGCAGAAATGTCAGCTAACCATAATGGTAGTTTAGATGAGGCAATTGAAATTGTTAGATCAGCTAAAAGATCTGGTGCTAATGCAATTAAAATCCAAACTTATACCGCTAATACAATAACTGTTAATAGTAATAAAGAGGATTTTTTAATCTCCAAAGATTCGCCATGGAACAGTCATAAAACTTTGTGGAATTTATATGATGCTGCCCACACTCCATGGGAATGGCATCATAAAATATTTAACGAAGCTAAAAGACTAGGATTAGAGTTCTTTTCAAGTCCTTTTGATAATACTGCAGTTGATTTTCTTGAGGAGCTAGATGTTGGAGCTTATAAAATAGCATCACCTGAAATTACAAATATCCCATTAATAAAAAAAGTTGCTAAAACGGGAAAACCTATAATAATTTCATCTGGATTATCAGAGTTTGATGATTTGGATTTAGCTGTAAAAACTTTAAGACAATTAAAATCAGAAAATATATGTATCCTGAAATGTACAACTGCATATCCAAGTCCAGTAAATGAAATAAATTTACTTACTATACCAGACATAGTAAAAAAATTTAAAGTTATAAGTGGATTATCAGATCATACTCTAGGCTCAGTTGCACCTATTGCAAATACTGTATTAGGCGGAGCAATAATTGAAAAACACCTTGTTTTAGATAATAAAAATAGTGTTGATTCTTTTTTCTCTTTGGAGGAAACCGAATTTAAAAAAATGGTTGATGATATAAGATATATTGAGCAAGCTCTAGGAAATGTGAATTATAAAGTAACAAAAAGCGCATCTAAAAGCATTAAAAACAGAAGCTCTCTATATATAACTAAAAAAATAAAAAAAGGTGATATCCTTTCTAATGATAATATTAAAGCGGTTAGACCAGGTTTGGGTTTACATCCAAAGTATCTTGAGGATATAATTGGTAAAATAGCCGTTAAGGATATTGATGTTGGAGAGAGATTATCTTGGGATTTAATTAAAGAATGAAAGATTATTCAGTTCAAATTTATTGTGAAGGAAACAGTTCTGTAGGCTTTGGTCATTTATCTAGATCTTTAGCACTATATGAATATTTTCTTAAGAAAAAATTAAATGTATCAATTTATGGGACATCAAAAGAAGCAAATAATTTCATTGGAACTAAAGCTCAAAAAAACACTAAAGCAGACTTGGTTATAATTGACTCCAATAATTATGAAAAAAATAAATTATTTAAAAAATTAAGAAAAAAGAAAAAAACTTTGATAACATTAGACTGTTTTGGAAAGGAAGTGCCAGATATTAATATAGTAGTTTATGCTCATCATAATGTGAAAGCAATCAATGAAAAATACATTGGATTTAAATACATAATTATTAGAAGTGAATTTCTAAAACTAAAAAAAAATAAAATTCAAGAAAACACTGCTTTGATTTGTATCGGAGGAGGAGATATTCTATCTCAGTCTGAAGCTGCTGCATCAATACTTCACTGCAAAGGTTTTAAGGTTACAATAATTAGTGGACCTACAAATAATTCTAAAAGCACTAGATTCAACACATTAGCTAACCCAATCAATTTTGCTAAAATTTTATCTAGATCAGAAGTCATAATCACTAATGGTGGAAGCACTATGTTTGAGTCAATTTTTTTAAATAAAATTATAATATCATTACCTCAAACAAACCTGGAGATGAATATAGCAAAATACGCACTAAAGTATGGATCAATTTTTGGGATTGGTTTAAAATCAATTAATGAAATTGATGAATTTAAAATTAAAAACTTTTCTTTTCCAAGTAAAAATTTAATTGATGGAAAAGGAGTTAGCAGAATATTTAAAATAATTAACAACTTACAAAATTAGTGCCTTTAATTAATATCTTTAGATGAACAAAAATAAAACTGAATGTATAAAATAGTTGAAATAAATAAAAAAATAATATATCACCTAATCAATGAGTTAAATAATTATTCAGATTTTTTTGGCGACATGCCATTAAACTTTAGTGATGGTAAAATTTCATTAAATAATATATCAGACCGAAGTGTTTTACAAAAAGCTTTTGAGATTATAAATTCAAGTGTCGTATTAAGCAAAATAACATGTGATGATCTAGGAATTGAATTAAACAGCTTCTTAAATTATCCAATGTTGTGGACTTATCCTCAACTTAGAATTGATTGTGAGGCTAACAGAAAGTTTGAAGCCCCTTTACATAAAGATGGCTTTATCCTTGGAAAGGAATTAAAGGGTATTGTAGTTTGGCTTCCAATTAATGTTGAAGGGGCATCTTTGGATATAATTACAAATCCAGGTAAAACTTTCATAAAGAAAAATGATTATTGGGGATTAGAATGTCACTGTGAAGATGATACTTCAACAAAAATTGATATAAAATTTGGTAAAGCATTAATATTTGACCAAGATTTAATTCATAGATCTAATCCAATAGAAAAGGGACAAATAACATTACAGCTCAGATTCTTTGAGCCTGAGACAGAATTTTTTTATAGACCAGTTGTTCAAAAATCCTCAGAACCTATAATTGAATATCAAAAAAATTTGAGTAAATGATAAAAATTTTTGATTCTAATTCACATTTTCTTCAATCACAAAGTTTGAAGTCAAAATATTTTAGCCAGATAAAAAAAAATAATATTTCAGGCTCTGCTGTAACATTACTACCAGACCAGTCCTTAGATGAACTTTTTAAAAACTATTCTAATAGTCCAAATTTTCATCCAATCCCATATTTTAATGGACATAATCTTAATAATTTAAAGGAGCTACATGAAATATATAATTTTAAAGGGATTAAAATACACCCAAGATTTTCAAATTTAAAATTATCAGATTTAAATATCTATACTGACTTATTCAATTTTGCTATTGAGAATAACCAGTTTATTTTTATTTGTACTTATTACCATACTAAAACTAATTATCCAACTGAAGACCCTATTTTTTCAATTTCAAAAATGAAGAACAGTTTTCCCAATTTGAAATTAATTTTATTACATGGTGGTGACGTAAGATTAGCAGAATTTGCTCAGTTTACAAGACATTTTGATGATGTATATATTGATCTTTCATATACTTTGACTAAGTATAATTCAGATTACATTGACTCTCAAATTTTATTTTGTTTTAATGAACTAGATGAAAAATGTTTAATTGGTTCAGATTTCCCATATGTTTCTCTTGATTTATTTAGAAAGAGAGTAGACTTATTAACTAAAAACATTTCTAATGATAAGAAATGTAATATTTATTACAAGAATGCAGAAAAAATTTTTAGCTGATGAATCATAAAGAAAGAAGTTTAATTGAAAAGTTAAATAAAAAATATACAGAGAATTATAAAAAACATGGATTCTCCAAATCTTCAGTTGGATGGTCATCTGATAAAACAGATGAGAGATACAAGTTGCTCTTCAGAGGGCTCGACAACTATAATACAATTTTAGACATTGGATGTGGCCTGGGACATCTATTATTGTATTTAAAAGAAAATAAATTTGATATAAAATATTCTGGCTCTGAAATTAATCCAACTTTTTATAATTATTGTAAAGAATCCTATAAAAATTCCAATTTTTACTTGCAAAAAGGTATTAAGCTTTTAATAAATAAAAAATTTGATGTTGTTGTCATGAGTGGACTATTTAACACTTGTATAGATAATTCTTCACTTCCTTTTAAATCCTTAATAGATAATGCTTTTCAACTTTCATGTAAGTATATAACGTTTAACTTTCTTAGCCAAGATGTGGATTTTAAAGATTCTCACCTTAACTATACCTCTCTAGGTGAGGTTATAGAATTTTGTGAAAGTAGATCAGAGGAAATCATAATAAAAAAATCTAGCTTGTTACATGAGGTAACAGTTTCAATTAGAATAAAGAGTGAATAATTTTCATATATATATTATCCCCCTAACTTTTAATCAGTTGTATTTCGTAAATAAATTTAGACAAAGAAATATTAAGGTTATCGGTGTAGATGATAATGAGAATAATCTACATAAGGATAAAGTGGATTTTTTTTTGCCATGCGACCCAAAACAAATCAATAAATTAGAATTTGACTTAATTAAAAAATCAACTTCTATAGGCTTTTTTGGATTAAATTCTGATTTTGGAATCAAAAAGGCAATTGAGCTTTCCAAAATAACAGGAATAAGAAACAATTTTAGTGTTGGGGAAAAAACAACGATTTTTGATAAGTATCATTATTTAAGAATGGTAAATCAAAATTTTATTAACCTTCCCTCCAAAACAAAACTCCTTGATAACAAATTTCATTATATAAAAAAACCTAGATTTGGATCAGGATCAAGGAATATTTCTATTTTAAACCAAAAAAATTTCAAAGAAAATATTGATGACAGCTTTATTCTTCAAAGAAAATTTATTGGTAATGAATATTCAGTTGATGGAATTAATTTTAATGGAACTCCAATAGTCTTTACAGTATCAAAAAGAAATTCTGAAAAATTTTCAGCGCAAACCATAATCTCAATAAGAAATTCAAACAAAATATTTAATAAAATAAAAGGTCATGTAAAAAAAAATAAACCTTTATTTCCAGAAAACACAACTTTTCCATTTCATATAGAATTAATAAATGATTTAAGATTTGGTTTACAAATAATAGATTTTTCTCCAAGAGGTGGAGGCAATAGTTTAGGAGATTTTTTTATTAATTTGACTACGGGTATTAATTTATTTGACCTATACCTCAATTATTTAATTTCAAATAAATTTAAAATACCTAAAATCAAATATATGTATTCGATGATTTACTTTATAAAATATAAAAAAGGTATTTTTAAAGAAATTACATTTAACAATAACCTTTTATCAAAAAAAGATAAATTTATACAGTTAATTGATAAAAATGAATTGATGGTCGAGCCTTGTAATGACAATCATAGAATAGGTTTTTTTATTTTATCCAGTATTTATCAAAAAGATTTGAAAAAGAAATTCACGAATTTGAAAAAATCAATTTTAATAAGAACAGCATAACTATGAGAAAAAGTAAAAATCTTGATATTACAAGGCCTATTAATAATAAGGAAATAAAAATATGTTTAGACAATCTTGATAAAAATGGATACTGTAAAATAGATAATTTTTTGACAAAAAAGACATTAGATAATCTTTTAGAACTAGTTATTACAAATTATAATAAAATTAATATTAATGGTAAAAAAAGATATCCAGGTACACCAAATAGAGACATTAGAGATAAAATAATTTATAATCTTCAAAATATAGATATTCTTTTTCTAGATTTACTAAGTAGTAATTCTATAACATCTATTTCAAAAAAAAAATTAAACGACCCCTTTTATAGATTTCTGCCTGAAGATAAACCAAATTATGTCTTAAAATATTATAATGCAAGATCAAGTGGCTCAAAGCTAGATTTACATATTGACTCCCACATACCATATATAGGCAAGTTCAGTAGCACTATGCAGTTTGTGGTTTTATTAGAAGACAGTTATGTTGAAAATGGATGTACAATTGTAGTGCCAGGTTCACATAAATCTGGAAAATTTACTGATAGAAAATCATCAAATATAACCAATTTGGAAGGTAACGCAGGAGACCTTATTATCTGGGATAGTAGATTGTGGCATGGAACTAATGAGAATGTTTCAGGCGCCTCAAGATGGGCATTGGTAGCAACATTGTCAATGTGGTGGGTAAAGCCATCTATGGATATCATTAGATCAATGAATGAGGGTATTTATGCGCAGTGTTCTGATCAACAGAAACAGTTACTAGGATTTTGTAGTATTCCTCCTTCAAACCCTGAAGAAAGGACTAATACAAAAACTGGATACAAATTTTTAAAAAAGACAATTAGAGAATATAATCTATAATTAATTTACTTTTGAGTTATTGGCTATTAGTAATTAATAAAAATTAAAATATGAATTCAAAAAAAGTAGAGTTAAATAAATTTAATTTTTACGAAAAATAGACTATGAGAATTGGAGGAATTATTTTCTCTAGAATGAGTTCTAGTAGACTCCCTGGTAAAGCATTTAAGGATGTTTCAGGAAAATTTCTTCTAGAACGAGTAATAGACAGATCTAAACAAATAAATAATATTGATCATCTATGTCTGGCTACTTCAGATCAAGAGGATGACAATAAAATATGTGAATATGCTAAATCAAGAGGAATAGATTTTTACAGAGGAAGTTTAGAAGATGTTTCAGATAGAGCCCTTCAAGCTTGTAAAGCATTTAATTATGATAGTTTTTTGAGGATATGTGCTGATAGACCATTCTTGAATCCAAAATTATATGATTCAATGATAGATATTCATAGAACTGATAAATATGATCTAACAACTAATATTTTCCCAAGAACTGTTCCGCCTGGACTTACTGGAGAAGTAATAAATGTAAATTCATTAGGTAAATTACTCCAAAACACAGATGATCTTGAGGACAGAGAACATGTAACTAGGTACTTTTACCAAAATTCAGATAAATTCAAAATTTATAATTGTGATTTCGTTAAAGACCCGTCTGATATAGATCAAAGACTAGTTATTGATGATTCTAGAGATTTAGAAAGATCAAGATGGGTGGTAAAAAATTTAGAATCAAACAATGATTTTGATATTCGTGAAATAATAAGACTTTCAAAAGAATGGGAGTCAAAAAATTAAGAAACTATGATTATACTAGGAGTTAACGACGGTCATAATTCAAGTGCTTGTTTACTTGTTAATGGTGAATTGAAATGTGCTATTCCTGAAGAAAGACTGTCAAGAGAAAAAAACCACTTTGGTTATCCTGAAAAGGCAATTGAGTATATTTTAAATTATTGTGGGATTTCGTCGAGTCAAATTGATAGAGTCGCTATGACTTCAAAGCATTTTATTCCAGCATACTATTATGTTAAAAGAAACTCACAATTAACAATTAAAGATTATTGGAAAGAACAAACTGATTATTGGTATCCTAAATTACTTGAAAATAAAGACCCAAGTTATCTTGATATAATGTCTCACGTTGTTGATCGTGAGGGATTCCCTTATGAAACAAAATTTATTAAGAATGAGTCAGATAATATTGGAATGTGGAATGCAAGAGTAGATCATATCTCAAAAAAATTAAATATTGATAAATCAAAAGTCATACATCATGATCACCATAAATGTCACGGGATGTATGGCCTTGTATCTAGCGATAATCTCAATGAACCATCTTTAATATATACTATGGATGGGTTTGGAGATGGAGCTAATGGCACAGTTTCTACTTATCACCCAAACAAGGGGCTTATTGAAATATCAAGATCTTCAAATTGTAATATAGGAAGGATGTATAGATATGCAACGCTACTGCTTGGAATGAGGCCTGCAGAACATGAATACAAATTAATGGGCTTAGCAGCATATAATTCTCATAAGTTTGGAAAAGAAGCTCATAAAATTTATGCAGACACATTACAAGTGGATGGGTTAAAATTTAAATACAAGAATAAAATAAAAGATCATTTTTTTTATTTTAAGGATAAGCTAGAAGGGCAAAGATTTGATGCAATTGCATATGGGATACAAAAAAGATGTGAGGAAATTTTAACAGAATGGATTAAAAATGGTATTAGCAAAACAGGAATAAATAATGTAATTATGTCTGGTGGTGTTGCTCAGAATATAAAGGCAAATAAATTAATATCAGAATTAGAATCATTAAATAATTTACACATACCCCCTGGACCTGGAGATGAATCTTTATCTGTTGGGGCAGCTTATCTTGAATATTTTGAAAATCAAACTGATAAAATTAAATATAAAAAATATGTCAAAAATGCATATTTAGGTCCTGCATTCTCAAACGATTATATAAATAAAGTAATAAATAACCTACCTAAGAACTTGAATGTTTCAGATTTCACAAATGATAAAGCAGCATTTTACCTTGCAAGAGGTGAGGTAATATCAAGATTTGGATCAGAGAATATGGAGTTTGGCGCCAGAGCTTTAGGGAACAGGTCTATACTTGCTGATCCTAGAAACCCTGATGTTATACATCATATTAATAGACTTGTTAAAATGAGAGATTTTTGGATGCCTTTTGCTCCAAGTATTTTAAGTGAAAGAGAGCAAGATTATATAGTTAATCCGAAAGGAATTAAATCAAAATTTATGGCAATCGGCTTTGATTCTACTGAACTTGCAAAATCTCATATTTCAGCAGGCTTACATCCATTTGATAAAACAGCAAGACCACAAATTGTTTATAAAGAAGACAACCCTAAATATCACTCATTAATAAAATCTTTTGAAAAACTAACAGGTGTTGGAGCTTTAATGAATACATCTTTTAATATTCATGGGGAGCCAATAGTTGGCACCCCAGAGCACGCTGTAGATACATTTTTAAGATCTGGAATTCACCACTTAATTTTGGGAGATTATTTAATATCTAAGCCTATTAAATAGATCATTGCGTCTATAATCTGGTTTATAAATAAGTTTTAAATGCTTTATTTTTAAAAATTATTAACTTAGTAGAATGGATGATTTCCTGTTTAAAGAAGACTTTTTAGTTGAACTAAATTATGTTAGGTTTTTTGTCGGTCTAGTTATAACTCTAGTATTAGTTTTCTTCATAAAAAATAATTATCTGGCTAGTACTTTTTCAAATGACAATAAAATTAATTTTTCTAGAATATTAATACCCTTTTCATTATCTATGTTGCTAATAGTTTCGGTAATAAAGACTTCCTTGGCTTTATCTCTTGGACTTGTAGGAGCATTATCTATAATTAGGTTTAGAACTGCTATTAAAGAGTCTGAACAAATAATCACATTGTTAATAGTTTTGGCAATATCTATTGCAGTTGCTGCTGAGAAAGAAATATTAGCTGTTATAGTTTCTTTTGTTTATATAATTTTAAATAGAAAAAAAGCTGAAAGTCTAAATATAAATAATAGATTAATAATAATCTCTTTTAAAAGTGCTAAGGATATAAAAATTAAAGATCTTGAGATAATGAATATTCATAGACTCTATAAAACTATTGACGGACTCTACACAGTAGAGTATTTTCTTGATAGCAATAATAATATTGATGCATTTATTTCAAATTTAAAAGAGAAATTAAAAGTTGATATTGATTATGAAATTAACTAGAGCAAGATGGATTATTTTGGTGATATTTCTGTACTTGTCCATTTTCTTTTTTACTAGAAATTCTATTTCTTATTTTATTGATAAATCAGGCCAAAACTCTACAGTAGGTAAATTTTCAGATTTTGTTGTTTCTAACTATTATTCAAAGTTAAATGGAATATATATTGATAAATATTTATATTTTAATCCTCAATTTTGGGCCCCCAAAAGATCAGATCTAATCTTAAAATTTTCCAATAACGATATAGCATACAATGACTCTATTATTGAGTTAATTAAATTAAGTAAAATAAATTGGGTCACAGATGAATTTAAACAATGGAGAAATGCTAGTGCTTTATATAACAATAAGAATATTGATATTAAATATAAATTTCATGGATCAAGTCTTGATCAATATGTAAATGGAATTCAAAGCTATTCAATTAAATCATCTGATAAAATTTTTAATAAAAGGGAATTCAAGCTAATAACTTCAATTGATTTCACCTACAAAAATATTTTTTTAACTCACATGGCTAAACATTTTGATTTAATTCATGAAGAAGTTGGAGAAATTGTTGTTATTAAAGATCATAAAAAGACAAAAGATTATTATCTATATGAAAATTTTGATAATTCATATGTTAAAAGAACGTATAAACTTTCTAACCCGAATGTTATTAGAAACTTAACTTTTAATGCGGGATTTGTTAAAGAAGCTCATTCATCTCAGCTTGACAATGTTTCATTCAATATTGACAGTGATAGACTTAGTAAAGATGTATATGAAAAATGGGATAACCTTCAAAAATTCAATTTTGACAAAATTATGATTGATAAGGATTATATGGGTAGGTTTTTTAGCTTAGTTTACCTTTTTGGGCATCCTCATCATATTACTGGAAACAATGACAAGTGGGTAATTTCTGATGAGGGACTATTTCCTGTATACAGAAATGAAGATACATTCGCCAAGCTGTCAGTTGATCAAAGGTACTATCCAGAAGGCTTTAATGATATTTTATTTAACAATTATTATTTCAGCTCCACACATGAAAAGTATAAAAAGCTATTAGAAGATGATGAAATAATAAACATCAGAAATAACTATTTTAATAAAATAGTTGAAATGAGAGAAAAAATTATATCAGATTATGATTCAATCTTTAAAGCCAATATACCTATACATAAAAGATTTAATGATTATTACTTTTTAATGAAAAATAGCCATAATAAATATAAGAGAATTATTAATCACAATATTGATATAATCGAAGATTATATCAATGCAGGAGTTATAATTTCAATGATAAAAGACGATCATTTATATTTAAGATCAAGTTTAAATAATAAAATTAATATAAAAATTGATGGAAAGGAAATACCATATTTATCAAAGGATGTTTATCTCAGTCCTTTGGGTAATTTAAAAGATTCTATTAATGAAATGAAAATATTTATAGGTGAAAAAACAGATTTAACTGATATAAAATTTATTGACCTTGTAACAAATGACACTTTAGATTATGAATCAAAAAAAACTCATTTTATATATATCGATTAGTCTTTCATTTTTTTTAAAGTCATGTAATACTGTCTATAATAATTCAGATGATTTATCTCTAACTTTAAATTATAGCAACAAGGAATTAAACAGACTGTATTATGGAAACAAATACTATCAAATTAATGGAATTACTGATATACTTAACACAACAATTTTAAAAAAACCTAATTCTGTTTTACTTCTAGAGAAAGAAAATTCTTTTATAGATAATTATCAACAAATATCTCTAGTTAATAAAAAAATAAAATTTTTTCTTCATGATTTAATTGAGCTTGATGCAGTCCCAGTCTCAATTAAGTTTAATGACTATATTAATAATAATTTCTACTTTACACCAACTTTTTCTGTCGATAATTTAGAATTATTAAAAAATAGATCATCAAAAATATATACTCTTAGTTCAGATATTTTATTAACTCCCTATTTTATTGATGAGCTTAACTATGATGATAATGATATCCTATTAAAAGAAATCGTTATTTATGAAAAGTCACTAGAAAACATTAAGAATCTTGAGGATATAGGACTATATCCAATTTCTTTTGAATCAATCAAATTTGTTCATAATCCATTGTCTAATTTATATAGTATCTATCCAGATTTAAGATATTTTTCAAACCAAAAAAGTACTATTTTCAATAAAATTTTGAGGAATATTAAAATAAATTCTAAATCAACAATTTATGATATAACTGATTTTGAAATCTTAAATGACACAATTATAAAAGAGGATCTTAACCTTAACAATGTTAATTTTAAAATAAAAGAGGGAGTAACTCTAAGTCTATTAAACAATGCTTCTGTTTTTATAAATAATTCAATTGTAAACTTTGAGGGGTCGGAAAATAATCAAATACAAATTGAGGGTCTTGGCACTAATTCAATAAAATTTACTGACTGTGACAAAATCAATATTAATTATGTAAACTTTAAAAGTTTATCAAATTTAAATAGAGATTCTTTAAAATTAACAGCTTCAATAACAGCATATAATTCTAATATAAAAATTATGAATTCAAATTTTGAAAATAATATAAAAGGAGATGATTTCATAAACTTTTATAATTCAAATTTTGAAGTTAAATCAACTAAATTCAGGAATATTATCGCAGACGCTATTGATTCCGATTTTTCAAATGGCACTATTGAAAATTCTAGTTTTATTGATATTGGGAATGATGCAATTGACTTTAGCGCGTCAAATTCAAAAGTTTATCAAAATATATTTATTAATATTGGAGATAAGTCATTAAGTGCGGGTGAAAATTCAAAAGTAATTGTAAAAAATTCAGTATTTAAAGATTCCGAATTAGCTTTAGTCGTTAAAGATGGATCTGAACTAATTTCTGAAAGCAATAATTTTCATAATAATAGCCTTGACTATTGTGCTTTTATTAAAAAAACTTTTTATAGACAGCCTATTTTAAGAATTAAAGATTACAAAGGAGAAAAATATCTTTTTCAGAACGGTGTAACCATTCAGTCAAATTATAAATCGTTCGACAGAGTTGTCGATGTAGAATCTTTATTATATGGAAATATTTATGGAAGAGCAAGCAATTAAAAATAGACGAGAAGATAAATATACAGCTAAAATTAAAGATTATAATTTTATAAAAGCTAACATAATTAGAATGGGTTTTAAAAAAGCACATGCGAGCAACTATGTCAATAACATATACTATGATTTTAACAACAAATGTTTTGATGAAAATATTGAGGGAGAAACAAACAGAACTAAATATAGACTCAGATGGTATGATCAAAAAAATGGTTACATTTTAGAAGTAAAGAAAAAAAAGGGCAAGGCGGGATTTAAGCTTAAAACTGAACTAAAATCGTTAAATAAGAATAAACTAGAAAAAGAAATTAATAATTTATTACCCAACAACTATAAGGAAATAATAAAAAACAGATATTTTAGAGAATATTTTGTTAAAGATGATACTAGAATCACACTTGACTCTATGCTAAAGTTTAAGTTTCCTAATGCTATCCAATTTAAAAGTTATTCAGAAATTGTTCTTGAGGTTAAATATCCAATAGATACTAATTATAACAAAGAAATAATAAAAAAGTTAGGCTTAAAATTAGTAAAATTTTCAAAGTATACTAAGGGCATAAGTTTTTTAAGAAACTATAAAAACCAATATTAACAATTTAAAATTTATCTATGAATCTAAATGAGTCTAAAGAATATTGGGATAAAAGATTTAATGATTTTGGAAAATTTAGCTCAGGATATACAGATAAAATGATACATCAATTTGATGATAAAATTAGATGGAGTTCTTTTTTAAAAGAAGTAAAGATAAATAAGGGCGATAAAGTTCTGGATGTAGGCTGTAATTATGGAGAATGGTCATTAAGACTTGCCAGACTTGGCGCTGAAGTTATAGGTATTGATATAATTAGTGAAGCAATTAAAATGGCAAAAAAAAATGCGCAAACCCAATCTTTGAATGCTTCTTTTCAAGAAATGAGTTTAGATCAAATTAATTTTAAAAATAATTCTTTTGATAAGATTATTTCTATAACAGTAATGCAACATATTTTAGATGATCAATCTTATACAAGTTCTATAAAAAAAATGTTTAATCAATTAAAAAAAAATGGGGAGTTAATTTTAATAGAGTCTGCAAGTAATTATAAAATTGAAGAAAATCAAAAGCATAAAAGAGAAAGAATATTTGATAAACAGATTAATTTTTTGCAAGAAGCTGGATTTAAATTGCACAAAACAAGAGGAGTTAATCACTTAAGCTCTAAATGCTTTTATTTATTAGAAAAAATTCCAGTTTCAGTTTTTATAAAGAGAAAAATTCAATTTATATTCTTAATAATTTTAAATCCCTTTGATTTATTTCTTTCAAGATTTTCATCTTTATCAAAATTTTCTAAATTAAAATTAATGATTTTTCAAAAAATATAAATTGAAATAATCTAATCCATATTTCTTATAATATTAGCAAGTTTTTTAATGGAATTTTCTTCTGAAAAATTTTTCTTTGCTGATATAACTCCATTTTTAGAAATTTTTCTTCTCAGATTAAAATCTGTAATCATCATTTCAATATTCTCTTTTAATAATAAATCATTATTGGGCTTTATCAAAATTCCATTTTCTCCGTTTTTTATAAAGTTTGAAATTGTTCCAACAGAAGTACATATAGATGGAACTCCAGCTGCAATTGCCTCTATTAATGAATTTGACATTCCCTCATTTTTTGATGGTAAAACAAATATGTCAGCTTTTTTTAGATTTTGCCTTATACCAGAATCGTCTAACCATCCTAACAGGTGAATACAACTCTCTAAATTGTTTTTTGCAATAAATAATTCAATTTGTTTTCTCAGTTTTCCATCACCTACTAAATATAAATTAACATTGTACTTTCTCTTTAATTCTGAAAAAACTTTTACTAATTCAACTATACCTTTGGACTTTTCGAGCCATCCTGTATAAACAATATTGAGGTTGCTCATCTTTTTATTTACAATTCTCTTTTCGCCAATTTTTATTAGTTCTTTAGTAGCTGTCCAATTATTAATAATTCTAACCTTACCTTTGTTAATATTTAAATCATTTAGTGCATAATTCTCCCATGCTTTTCCTTGACATAAAAAATAGTCTGATTTTTTAAATAATGATTTAATTACAGAGTAAAAAAGTAAATTTTTTTTTGTTTGATTCATCAAATTTCCAGCTCTTGGAAATATCAATGAGTTTATTCCTAGAGATTTAGAAAATAATATCATTATACCTTTTTCAATAGCACTAGCTCCATCAGAACAGAATACTAAAACATATCTAGGCCTTTTTGTAAATAATATAAATATATATTTAAACAATCTTATTAAAGCAAGAACTGATCTTATTAATATACCAGGAGGAGGATTTGATATTTGAGATGTATCAAATTTTATTATATCAAATTCATCTAAATATTTTGAATTAATTAAAATTCTTGATGATTTTTCAATTCCTCCAATAACTTTTCTTTTTTTTAATGGAAACGAAGCAACTATTAGGAGTTTATTATTTTTTTTCATTATTTGATTTTGTTAATCAAATCAATACCTGGATAGTAAGAATTATCCTTAAAAATATTTTTTTCAATAAATTCTTGAATTTTTAATATAATTCTTGAAATGAAATTCTTTTTTATAAATAAGGAAGTTATTTTTTTTATAAAACTTAACTCAGCCTTTTTTCTTCCATCAAAAATTAAAATGACTATCTCTAAATTCTGATTTTTAAAAATTTCATCAAAAATTCTATATTCAAATGATCTAAGATTAGATATCTCTTTTGAGAGTATACCAATTTTAATTTTATTTGAATTCATTTAATACTATTAAATTATTCTTTGGGTGAGATTCTGGAAGTTTAAATTAAACCTTTCCATGTTGCTCCATTTTTTGTCCAAAAGTGAAAACACTTATGTTGAGGATCATACAAATATGAATGGTTGTTATCTACCATATCCTTTGCCCAGAACCTGTCTTCTTTTCCAGCATATTTTTCGGGCATGGGATACTTTATTAAAGTCTCTTTTTTATAGAAACAAAAAGCATTATGGAGAAATAATCTGTTTTCAATATTTGAAAACTTATTGATCTCCTCTTTATCTCCAAAATTTGTCCAAATATATCCTGGAGTAATTTTTTTACCTCTATGTATAGGAATTTGTTGTCCAAAAACTGCTTTATGTTTATCAAGACTTAATTTAATTGATTCAAAATTTAAATTAATAATTTGAGCATGACCTGAAAGAACTAGTATATAGTCATTAGTGGCAAATTTCACTCCTTTATTTATGGCTTCTCCTGGCATGTATCTATTAATGTTTTTAATAATAATATTGGTTCTATTATTAAAATTTTGGACAACATCTAAGGAGTCATCAGTTGAATTATTGTCTACTACTATGATTTCGGGTGTCCCAAAAAAATCAAGACAGGATTGTAAAGTAAAACCAATAAATTCGGCTTCATTTTTATTTCTAACTATTATACTAATCATCAAAAATTTGTTTTAGTGTTTCATAATTTATGGCTTGGTCGGGATCACTAATTGAATTCACAGGGTCAGGGTGAGCTTCTATAATTAATCCATCACATCCTAAAGCCTTAGCTGCTTTAGAAATTCCAGGGACAAAATCTCTATTTCCACATGCATGACTAGGATCATAAATAATAGGAATATTGGTGAACTGTTTCAGAGCTAGTATCATCATTAAATCAGGAGCCCACCTTACACTTTGATAGATGTGTCTGTATGAAGGCATACCCACAACTCCTCTCAAACAAATAGCAATGTTATTATTGCCTCCAACAAGGATTCTTTCGGCTGCTCCAAGAATTTCATCTAAAGTGCCCCAGGTTCCTCTTTTAAGAAGAATTGGCTTATCGGTTTTTCCAAGCTCATCTAATAATGAATAGTTTTGAAAATTTCGAGTACCTACTTGAAAGACATCTGCTACATCTCCAATAGATTCAATTTTTCTAACATCCATTACTTCAGTAACGATAGGAAGTCCGGATTGTTTTTTAGCCTCTATGAGAAGCTCTAACCCTTTTTCCCTAAGCCCTTCTTTCCACCCATTATTTTCATCTATTATAGGAAAGGTACATGGCTTGTATGCTCCAGCTCTTAATGCATTTGCACCACATTTTTTTATTTCTTTTGCAATTTCAATAATAGATTCACCTTCAACTGAGCATGGACCAGCAATCTTTGTATATTCCCAATTAAATTTGGTCAATTTATCAATTGAAAGGTTTAATTTATTTTGATCTTTAAGTGACTGTATGTATTTATTCATTCTAATATAAAGTTAATAAGTTAAATTTTGATCCACTAAATTCTGCGTATTTAGAGAGTGCAGTCTGGGACCCATAAAAAACCTTCTTCTCAAATAACATTTCTAACTCAAGAATGACGTCATTTGGACACAATTCAAAATCACCTTTACTAACTTCATTGAAAGTATCAATAAAATCTTTGAAGATACTCTCGGATGAATAAAAGGAAGGATGAGCTTTAACAATAGCTCCCGCTGGTAAATTCTCAAATAATCTAATTAACATATTTTTCCAGTCACTTCTTTGAATTCTTCTAGATGCGCAAGTTAATCCAATTACCCTATTTTTAATTAACTTAGGGTTATAAAATTTCTTTAGATCCTTAAAATTTTTTAAAATATACTTTTTTTCATTTTCAATTTTTGGAAAGACATCTTCCATCATACCTACAAAAAATGAGGCATCATCTCTAAAATAATAGTGTGCAAATTCATCAATTGGACTTAAACGATTTTTCCAATTTTTTAGAAATCTATTTTTAAAGGATAGTTTTTTTGGAGAAAAAGTTGGGATATTCATGTAAGAATGTTGTCCCATTTCTAGGTATACATGTTCTGAACAATATTTGCTATTAATCAATATTTCAGCCTCTCTATAGGCCCACTCTGTAAAAAGTATAAATTTTGTTTTTGGAATTTTTTTTAGAATTCTTTTACCTTGAGGACTACCCCAAATAAGCTTACCAATTATTGAATCAGTTCTTTTGGATAATATTACATTATAGTTTTTTGAAATTAGTCTTGCATCAGTTTTCCTTAATGAAAAAACATAAACTTTCTTCATATCGATGTTAAATTGCTCAATTAACATTTTTGATATAAATACAGAAATTGGGTTACTAACTAAAAAGATATAGTTACAGCCTTCTCTTTCATATTTTTTAAATAAACTTTTTATATCAGGATTCATCTTGTATATATTTGATTAGAAAAAAAGTTTTTAAAAAAATCAAATAATAACTTTTCTTGTAATCCTTTAAACTCTTTATTATCAAACTTCTTAAAAGATTTTAATTGAGAATAGTTCATTATTCCTGGAATCGAGTATTCTTTCATTAAATGGATTAAGTAATCATAAACTTTTTTGCTGGACTTAATTTCCATTCTAGAGATTTGACTAAAATCAAAAGATTTTGAATATGTAATTGTATTTGGACATCCTGAGTACCATGTTGTTGATCCAAATGTTACACATGGTTTTTTTAAAATTGCAGATTCTATTGCAACTGTTCCTGTTAGTGTAAAGACACATTTAGAGTTCTTAATTAAACTTTGAGAATTATAATCACTATTAATAATTTTAATAGACTTAATATTCTTGATAAGTTGATAAAAAAGAGGACTTCTTCCTCTAGATCCCTTTTCACTATAATATAATTGAGACGGGTGCTCTTTTACGTAGATTTTAAAATCTTCAGGAATAATGTCTCTAATGATCGACAAGGCCTTAAATTGATCATGATAATTTCCTGCATCAGGGTTGGTTGTTCTCTCTGGTTCAAAATGTAATGGGTAGTAAACATAATTTTCTTGAACATCAACAGTATCTTTGAAGCTTTTAGCCTTTCTTAGAAGATTTTTTTTTCTTTTATTTATTATGTATTTTCTTGTAAACAGGTTTAATCGATATGGGTTTATTGGATTATATTTCTGCTTAATAAACATCCCAACATTATGCTTGAAATCCTTAAAATAGTTTGTTGAAGTTTTCTTTTTAAAAATTTTAGCATTTCCTGTATTCTTTCTTTGATCTTTCATATAATCTATTTCATAATTTGTATCTTCAACTGAAATGATATAATCTTTAATCATTGTTTTTATTAGCATATAGTATTCTTTAAAATCTATATTTGATGAATTTTTTAAAAGTTTGTTTGTCTCTAAATTTTGAAAAATTAAAAGTGGAGCTATTGTCCAATTATTAAACTTGAAACAAGGTATTTTTAGGAAACGAGCAATTTCATAAATTACATATCTACAATGATCATGGGGAGATTCTGCTGAAATTAACAACTCAGGCTGAGATAATTCAACTTTTTTTAAATAAAGTATACATAACTGATGGAAATAAGCCTCCCTATCTAGTCTATTAAAAACCCCATAAGTGTCCAATCTATCCATCATCTTAAGACATATATCTTTAGCCCTTAAGTAATTTTCAGATTCAAAAAAATTAGAATAAATACCATTATAATCTATATTATATATTTCATATGGCCTATGCCTGATTTTAAAGTCTTCAATTACATTATCGCCGAAGATTTTAATTGACTCTTTATAATGCCTATCATGTCCTATAAAAATTACGGGTTCAGCAATTTTTGTTTCATATAATTTTCTTGTAATATTAATCCAAGATGAATTATAAGGTGAGCCTAAAAAAATATACTTTACCATATAAATTATTTATTAAAAAACATTTATCTCATTCATGTATTTTTTCCAATCCCCTATGTCTATCCAAGACTTTTCAGAAACTGGAAAAACTCCAATACTACCATTTCTCTTTTTAATTTTTTCTATTAGCTGAGTTATATGAAAGAATTCATTCTTAGGTATCTCATTCAATAGGTGAGGTTCTAGAATATACATTCCAGAGTTAATATTGTATGTAATTTCGGGTTTTTCTGTAATTGACATTAATCTGCCGTTTTCCCCTGTTTCAATTACTCCATATGGAAATTGAAAATGACTTAAGGCAGAGACAATAGTTATCTCATTATTATTTTCTTTATGATACTTATATATCTCTGTATAATCTTGATCAATTATTATATCACAATTTGTAACAAAAAAAGTTTCATTTAATCTATCTTTTAGAAGATATAAACTACCTGCTGTTCCTAAAGGTTTGTCCTCTTCAAAAAAATCAATTTTATATTCACTACTTTTTATATCGTTAAAATAGTATTTAATAAGTTCTGATTTGTAGAATAATGAAACATAAAACTTATTGGATCCAACAGAAATAAACTTACTCATTATTTCTTCTATAATTGTTTTATCACCTAAAGGAATAAGTGGCTTTGGTAACACATTTGTTAGAGGCTTAAGTCTTTCTCCTTTTCCTCCAGCCATAATTATTACCGGTAAGTCAATATTATCTTTTGCTTTTGCTCTTGATTTTGAAAAAAAATCTTCCCAGAAATATACTGTAATCAGATTATTATCTTTATCAACTACCGGCATACATTCTGCCCTAAGCTCAAAGATTCTTTTTTTAATTTCTTCAATTGAATCATTTTTACTGGAGATAGATATATCCCCTCTAAGGATATTTTTAATTTCTGATTCAAGAGAAATATTTTTTATAATTGCTCTTTGAATGTCTCCCAAACTCAGAACACTTAAAAATTTATTATTATCCATAACAATTAATAGCTTACAATTTTGGTCATCCATTAATTTTAAAGCATCAATTATTATTAAACTTGGATGTACTTGTATTTTATCAACGTTATCCATACGATTATTGAATTATTTCTGTTAAATTTTTTACTACATAGTCAATATCTTCTTCCTTTAGGTTAGAGTACATAGGTAAGGTGATTAAGTTGTTAGATACATAATCTGTAACAGGTAGCTTAGTATAATGTTTTTTATAAATTGAAAATCTATGAATTGGAGGATAATGGATAGATGTTTGAATACCTTTTTCACCCAATTTATCTCTGATAAAATCTCTATTTAATGTATTTAAATCATTTAATACAATTGTAAAAATATAATTTGAAACAAATTCTTTATTATTTTGAAATGGAATTTCTATTTTAGGATGTGCCTTGAGTTTTTCAACATATAAATTCCTTAATTTGATTCTTTTAGCCAAATCTGTGTTTAATTTTTTCATTTGTACAATCCCAATGGAAGCTCTTATATCATCCATTCTGTAGTTGTAGCCAAGTGATAATATATCATATTTTGTTGAATGGCCTTTGAATCTTTCATATGACATAGTAGTCATACCATGAGATCTTATCAGCTTAATTTTTTTATATAAATCTTCACTATTTGTTGTAATCATCCCACCTTCACCAATCGATATGTTTTTATTAGAAAAAAAACTAAAATTACCAATGTGTCCTATGGTTCCAAGTTTTCTACCTTTGTATTCAGATAAAGGAGCATGTGCTGCGTCTTCAATTACAACTAGATTATTTTTTTTTGCTATTGACATAATTTCATCCATATCACATGGAAAACCTGCATAATGCATTACAATGATTGCCTTAGTTTTATCTGTTATTTTTTTTTTGATATCAGACGGATCAATAGTTGTATTATCAATACTTACTACATCACAAAAAACTGGTGTTGCACCAACATATTTAATTACATTTGCTGTAGCTGCAAATGTTAATGATGGAACTAGCACTTCATCATTTTCTTTTATATCTAATGCAATTAATGACATATGTAAGGAAGAGGTGCATGATGATGTGGTTAATGAGAAATTGGAGCCTAATTCTTCATTAAACAATTTCTCAAATTCTTGACACTTAGGACCAGTTGAAATCCATTTTGAATCTAATGTCTCATTAACTGCTTCCTTTTCTTTATTATCAAAATTTATATCAAACAAAGGAATCTTGTACATATTATAAGTTTAATTAATAAATAGTCATTAAACAAATTACTTTAACAACTAAATTAAGTTGTAAATCTACGAAATTTTAAGTACTTTTGTTACTTAATATTAAATAATTTTATAATAATATAATTAAATGAAAAAAATATTTGTAACGGGTGCAGATGGATTTATTGGATCTCATTTAGTAGAGTCTCTAGTAAAAAAGGGTTATGATGTTAAGGCACTTGTGCTATATAATTCTTTTAACTATTGGGGATGGCTGGATGATATTAATGAGTCAATTAAAAAATCTATTGAGGTTGTCACTGGGGATATAAGAGATCCTTTTGGAATAGACAATGCAATCAAAGATTGTGACGTAGTAATTAATTTAGCTGCACTTATTGCCATACCTTACTCATATTCCTCTCCATCGTCTTATGTTGACACTAATATTAAAGGAACTTTAAATATCCTTGAATCAACTAAAAAACATAACATTCAAAAATTAATTCATACATCTACAAGTGAGGTATATGGATCGGCACAATACATTCCAATAGATGAAAAACACCCAAATATTGCACAATCTCCGTATGCTGCAACAAAAATTGCGGCTGATCAATTAGTATTATCATATTACAGATCATTTGATACTCCAGCAGGAATAGTAAGGCCTTTTAACACATATGGACCAAGGCAGTCAAATAGAGCAATTATACCTACTACGATAACTCAAATTTTAAGTGGATCAAAAGAAATAAGACTAGGGAATACTCATCCAACTCGAGATTTCTCTTATATTGATGATACAGTAAACGGGATAATTAAATCAATTAACTCTGATGAGATTATTGGAAATGTAATTAATCTTGGATCAGGCTTTGAAATTTCAATTAATGATACAATAAAATTAATTACTGAAATTATTGGAAAAGATATTAAAGTTATTAGTGATAAAGTTAGAGTAAGAAAAAAATTAAGTGAAGTAGACCAGTTATTGTCTGATAATACATTAGCAAAAAAAATATTAAAATGGGAACCTAAATATTCAAACATTGAAGGCTTTAAGTTAGGACTTCAAAAAACAATTGAGTGGTTTAGTAATGAGCAGAATAGAAATAAATATAAATCAGATATTTATAATATTTAATAATTACTTTGATATCAAAAAAATATTTATTTTCAGAAAATGAATTTAATTGTAATATGTTCTGATTATCCAGTTGTTAAAGGAAACGCAGAAGCTAGCCTTCTAAAGTTTCAATTGAATTCAATTAGTAAGGTTTTTAAAAGAATAATATTATTACCAAAAGCTAAAGTCAAAAAAAAAGACATACTATCTGGTTCAGAACATACCATAATTTTTAATTTAAGAACATTTCGATTCTCATCTATTTTCGATTTTATAAATAACTTTCATTTTTTAGTTAATGATTTAAAAAAAATAAGTCTATCGAAAGTAGCTATTCCATCTTTATTAAGATCAATTGAGGTATACTCAAAAAGTATCTTTCTTTTTACATTTTTGAAAAATTACTTTAAAAAAAATAATTTAAAAGATAATACTGCGATTTATTCTTTTTGGTTTGATGACACTACATTAGGGGCCTTACTCTTAAAAAGAAAATATCCTGATTTAAAAATTTTTACTGGTGCTCACGGTCATGATTTATTCCCAGATAGACAAATTGGCAATAGAATTCCTTTCAGAGAATTGTCAATCAATTTAATTGATAAAGTTCTAGTATGTTCTAATGAAGGGATTGAATATTTAACAAATGAATATCCAAAGTTTAAACAAAAGATTAAATTATTGAACTCTGGAATAATTAAGAAAGACTTCAAAGTTAAATCATCTGATGATCAAAAATTTAGGATATTAACATTGTCTAGGACAGATCCAGTGAAAAGAATTTCATACTTACTTAAACAACTAAAAAGGATTGAAGAAATTTCAAAATTTGAAATAGAATACTTTCATATTGGGGGTGACAATGTTCCTGGTGAAACTTCTCTTCAAGATTTAATCGATTTTTCAAAAGATTTAAATTTCAAAAAATTTAATATAAATTTTTTAGGAAAGATATCAGATGATGATTTAAATAAATTTTTTAGGCAATCTTCAATTGACGTATTTTTGAATGTAAGTTCCTCTGAGGGAACCTGTCTATCTCTTGTTGAAGCAATGAGCTATTCGATACCAGTAATTGTTACAAAAGTCGGGGGAAATATTACAATCGGAAATTACTTAAATACAGGATTAAGAGTTAATTTTGACTTTAAAGATTTATATGAGTATTTTGAAAACATTTATTACAATAAAAGCTATAGAGAACAACTTAAATTTAATTCACACAAGTATTGGTCCAAATATCATGATTCAAAAGTCTTAAGTAATGAGATAGAAAATATATTTAAAAGTATATGTAAGCCAACTTCTAATTCAATTTAAAATTGATAAAGTTCTTGAAAAAACAATAAATGGTCTTAAATTGAAAAAAAATCTACTATGTCAAATAATAAATTATTAATTACAGGTGGAACTGGATCTTTTGGAAATGCATATTTAAATAGAGTTTTAAATAATGATAAGTTTTCTGAAATATTCATTTTTAGTAGAGATGAAAAAAAACAAGATGATTTAAGAAAAAAATTAAATGATGATAGAGTTAAATTTTTTATTGGAGATGTAAGAGATGTTAACTCTGTCAATCAGGTAGTCAAAAATGTTGATTATATTTTTCATGCAGCTGCTTTAAAACAAGTTCCATCCTGTGAGTTTTTCCCTTTAGAAGCTGTAAAAACAAATATTTTAGGTACGGAAAATGTATTAAATGCTGCAGAAATTTATGATATAAAAAAAGCAGTGATATTAAGTACAGATAAAGCAGCATATCCTATTAATGCTATGGGGATGTCAAAAGCTTTGATGGAAAAGGTTATGATTGCTAAATCAAGAATGCTAAACAATAATAAATCGATATTTTGTGGAACTAGGTATGGAAATGTAATGGGATCAAGAGGATCAGTTATCCCCTTGTTTATTTCTCAAATTAAAAACAATAAAGATCTAACTATTACCGATTCAAACATGACTAGATTCATGATGTCCCTTGATGACGCAGTAGATTTAGTAGATTATGCTTTTGAAAATGCAAATCAAGGAGATTTGTTTATTAAGAAAGCACCTGCATCAACTATAGAAACCCTAGCATCTGCATTAATTGAAATCTTTAATTCTAATTCAAAAATTAGAGAAATTGGAATAAGACACGGAGAAAAAATGCATGAAACTCTTGTAACAAAGGAAGAAATGCTGAAATCTGAAAATCTTGGAGATCATTTTAGAATAAAAGTAGATAGTCGAGATTTAAACTATGATAAATATTTTTCTAAGGGTGATTCAAAGGTTGATGAACAAAAGGAATATAATTCAAGTAACACAGAACTTCTAAATAAAGAAAAGTTGATAAAGATTCTTCTAAAATTACCTGAAGTTATTTCTGAACTAAAATAGTTTAATTTGAAGCTAGCAATTACAGGTCAAGATGGTTTTATAGGATATCATCTATATAATACCCTAAAATATAAATACTCATCTTATGAAGTCTTAGATTTTAAAAAGACTTTATTCAAAGATAAAGAAGCCCTCGATTCTTTAGTTTCAAATCTAGATATTATAGTCCATTTAGCTGGAGTGAATAGATCTGCAAGTGAAAGTGATATTTTAGACAAAAACTTGTTTTTAACTCAACAACTTATTGATTCAATAGAAAGAACAAATTTTGATGGAAAATTGATTTTTGCATCATCTATAAAATGTAATGAAGTGAATGCTTATGGTAAATCAAAAAAAATATCATCTGAACTTTTCTTAAACGCTTCTAAAGAAAATCAGTTTATATTTATCAATCTTCTCATCCCAAATGTTTTTGGTCCGTTTTGCAAACCAAACTATAATTCATTCGTTGCAACATTTTGTTACAATTCAATAAATAATATAAAAAATATTATAGAAGATAATATTCAAGTCCCCCTTATATATATAGATAGTTTAATTAACATTATTGTCGATAAATTAAACATTAATTCTAGTATTGATTTTTTAGTGAACGAAGATCTAAAAATTACTGTTGAGGATGTAAATAATTTAATTGATGATTACAAAGAGACTTATTTTATAAAAGG
>CESO01049387.1_pt1 | contig 42905 bp, 40 predicted proteins | sample 356341 | NCBI WGS metagenome assembly CESO01 (sample SAMEA2621812, study PRJEB7988) | marine metagenome | biome: marine biome (ENVO:00000447); feature: deep chlorophyll maximum layer (ENVO:xxxxxxxx); material: "saline water (ENVO:00002010), including plankton (ENVO:xxxxxxxx)" | depth 35 m | reverse complement strand
TTTACTTTACTTTACTTTACTTTACTTTAGCTACTTTCTATTAATATATTAAACCCGTATCTTAAAAAGACTATTGTTGATCAGGTTCAAAAACAGATAAACCAACACCCCCAAACTAATACCTCCCAAACCAAAATAATAGATCAATACGGGTGCGGATACAATCAATAGCATTCTCAAAAGCGCATCTAGTTTACTGGTTTTATATAATTTAAAAGAAAAAAGATCAAAATTGGCATTCATCAAGAGAACAAATATCAAAGTCAAAAAGATCAATCCCGGGTTAGAAATTACAACCGGTTTCAAAAAAGAAAAATCAGGATGTTTTATCAATAAAGGAAGTGCACCAAAGAACATTGCCATAGCCGGAGTGGGCAAACCTGTAAAGTGATTTTTTTTTGAGCCGTCAATATTGAATCGAGCCAAACGAAAAGCGGCTCCCAAAGGAATTAAAAAACCGATAAATACCCACGGAATAAATTCTACTACTGCGTTGAGTGGCCACCCTATGGAAATTTCCAAAGGTTTGTTTCCAGCCATAACAAAGAGCTGAGCCAATATGATTCCTGGAGCAACCCCGCAAGTAACCATGTCGGCCATAGAGTCCAACTGCACCCCCAATTCACTTTCGACTTCAAGCAATCGGGCAAAAAGACCATCCCAAACATCGAAAAAAACGCCTGCCAATAGAAAAATGAATGCTGTTTCGAATTGAAATATATAGGCGAAATAGATCGAAAAACAACCCGACAAAAGGTTTAATGAAGTGAAAAAATGCGGAACTGATTTTTTAATCATTAGTTTTGTAAAACCAATTATTAATTAAACAATTCGGCAAATTAAGACTTGATCCACTAAGAAAAAAATAAGCAGACATAAATTCCATGATTATTTATAAAAAGGCCGCGCTGTTATCTATTCTTTCTGGAGTATTGCTCACCCTATCTTGGCCTGTTGAGGGCTTGTCCTTTCTAATATTCTTTAGTTTAATCCCTCTGTTTTTTGTTGAGAATCATATCAATGAGGGAAGTTCGAAACGAAAAAAACTACGTTTGTTTGCCCTGAGTTATTTAGGATTTTTTATTTGGAACTTAGGAACCACTTGGTGGATCGTCAACTCCTCTGTTTTTGGAATGGTTTTTGCCATTTTGTGCAATAGCTCTTTTTACACAATTCTGTTGATGCTTTTTCATTGGTCCAAAAAAAGACTTCCTCTGCGAACGGCCTATATTTTTCTCGTTACCCTTTGGATCGCATTTGAAAAATTTCATTTAGAATGGGACTTTTCTTGGCCTTGGTTAAATCTTGGAAATGTTTTTTCTGAGAACATACAATGGATACAATGGTATGAATTTACCGGATCTTTTGGTGGTACACTATGGGTTTTATTGATCAATATTGGTCTTTTTGAAGTTTTTAAAAATCATCCTCCCAGCATTAAAAATAGCCTTTGGGTTAAAAAAATGAGTCCTTGGTTGATTGGTATTGCCCTCCCCATTTCAATTTCATTAATGCTGTACCAAAGCGAAAAAGACCTCACACCTAAAATTGAGGTTTTACTCCTACAACCCAACATTGACCCATATACTGAAAAGTACGATAAAGAAAACAATTACTACTTTGATTTGATGACCCATATGATCGCCGATCATATAACCGACGAAACCCGCTATATTTTCACTCCGGAGACCTATTTTGGGGCTGGATTCGGTGCTTCACTCGAGGAATTCAAAACGACCACTTTGCATCATAAAATTGATTCCCTACTCGAAAAAAATAGCGATATACAGTTGATTAGTGGAATTCAGTCTTACAGTATTTATAGAACCGACAACCCACCCACATTGACAGCGAATTTTATCAGAAATGGATTGTGGGTAGATTTTTACAACTCGGCACTGAAGATGGAATTTCAACAAGAGCCGGAGTTCTATCACAAATCTAAATTGGTAGTAGGGGTAGAAAACATGCCCTATAAAAGTTTTTTTAGACCCCTATTGGGAGAGTTTTTACTTGACATGGGAGGAACAGTATCCAGCCGGGCGATCCAGCAACACAGGAGCGTATTTGAACACAAAAAAATCAACCTGAAAACAGGTCCAATCATCTGTTACGAATCCATTTATGGTGAATTTGTAACCGAATATGTAAGAAAAGGAGCTCACTTTTTGGCAATCATCACCAACGATGCTTGGTGGGGAAATACCCCTGGACACAAACAACTGCTCAGTTACGCTCGACTGAGGGCCATAGAAAACCGCCGAAGTATAGTAAGAAGTGCCAATACGGGTATTTCAGCCATCATCAACTCCAAAGGTGAGATTACCAATAAACTGTCTTATGAATCCAAGGGAGTGTTGAGTGGTAAATTTGCGCCGACAGAGCGGATAACTTTCTACACCGAATATGGGGATTATATTGCCCGTTGGTCTGGCTTTATTGCAGTGCTATTTTTTCTTATCGCAATCAGCGGAAGACTGAAAAAAAATTGATGAAGTTAGGCGCATTATACGCTTACAAATAATACCTTCAAAAAGATTTTTGATTTGTGATGGTTTTATACAATCAATGATTAATTATTATTATTTTCGCAGAAATGAAAAATTTAAGACTAAAAAAGTAAAAGCCTTAATTTACATTTCCCAATGATATAATGAAATGGATAGATATGAGTATGAACAAACTTTACACAAAAAAAGGAGATGATGGAACTACAGCGTTGCTCTCGGGCAAACGTGTAAGTAAGCACCATGTCAGGATAAAAGCCTACGGGACCGTTGACGAATTGAATGCTTGGGTGGGTATGATCAGAAATTTTAAGATCGATAAAAATACTGAAAATACCCTAGTTAGAATTCAAAATGAATTGATGACTGTGGCCTCTCAATTAGCCGATGACACTTCTTATAAGGTTTCCAAATTGGTCAAGATATTAGAACCGATAGACGATGAAAATGTCAAATATCTTGAAGATCAAATCGATCTAATCAACGATGAGCTTCCGGAACTGAAAAACTTTGTAATTCCAGGGGGTAATATCATTGTTTCATACGCACATTTGGCCCGTTGCACTTGTAGAAGAGCAGAAAGATTCGTGACCGAATTGAATGAGATTGAAAATATACCCCATATAATCATTGCATATATCAACAGACTTTCAGATTTCCTTTTCATATTATCAAGAAAATTAGCGCGAGATTATGAAGTTGAAGAAATAAAATGGATTACCAAAAAAAAATAGCAACACTTCTTGGATAATTCTATTAAAAATCTATTTTTGCAGAAATTTTTAACTTATGTATTGGACGTTAGAACTTGCCTCATATCTCAGTGATGCCCCCTGGCCGGCGACCAAAGACGAATTAATTGATTTTTCGATTCGAACCGGAGCACCCTTGGAGGTAGTTGAAAACTTACAATCTATGGAAGATGAAGGGGATGTTTATGAATCTATTGAAGAAATATGGCCCGACTTTCCAACCGAGGAGGATTATCTTTGGAATGAGGATGAGTATTAATCTCAAAAATCAAAAACTAAAAGTCTCAAATGAGGCTTTTTTTTTGCTTAATTTTATTCAGATTTAAAACTAAAGAATGAGCCTATTAAATTCCGTTTTAAAAGTTTTTGTTGGAGATAAAACCAAAAAAGATTTGGCTAAAATCTTGCCCTTGGTAGACCAAATCAATTCCAACTTCAATTCATACAAAGACCTCAGCAATGATGAACTGAGAGACAAAACCCTGTCTTTTAAGAACAAACTCAGTACTGATTTAAAGGAGGTCAATGATCAAATTCAGGAGATCAAATCCGAAATTGAAAAAACTGAAGACATTGATCAAAAAGAAAACCTATATCAGAAGGTTGACAATTTGACCACCGAAAGTGAAAATATCATCGCGCAAACCCTTGAAGAAATTTTACCCGAAGCATTTGCTGTGGTAAAAGAAACGGCGAAAAGATTTGTTGAAAACAGCACCATTAGCGTATCTGCAAGTGAGTTTGACCGTCAACTCTCACAAGATAAAAGCTACGTTAACTTAAAAGGTGATCATGCCATTTGGTCCAACGCCTGGGATGCTGCCGGTAAACCCATTATTTGGGACATGATCCACTACGATGTACAATTGATCGGTGGTATCGTTCTTCATCAAGGTAAAATTGCCGAGATGCAGACCGGAGAAGGAAAAACTTTGGTGGCAACCCTGCCTGTCTATTTAAATGCCCTAACGGGGAAAGGAGTTCACCTGGTTACAGTAAACGATTACTTGGCCAAGCGAGACAGCGCTTGGATGGGACCATTATTCGAGTTTCACGGCATGAGTGTAGATTGTATTGATTACCACAAACCAAATAGTCCCGAAAGGAGAAAAGCTTATTTGGCTGACATTATTTATGGAACTAACAATGAGTTTGGTTTTGACTACCTCAGGGACAATATGGCGCATTCAAATACTGATTTGGTTCAACCCAAACATCACTACGCCATTGTCGATGAGGTCGATTCTGTTTTGATTGACGATGCCAGAACCCCATTAATCATCTCTGGACCTACTCCCGAAGGAGACCGACACGAATTTAATTTACTCAAACCAAAGGTTTCTGCATTAGTGGCCCAACAGAGATCATTTCTCACCGGAGTACTGGCAGAGGCCAAAAAGAAAATCAGTGAGGGAGACACCAAAGATGGTGGATTTCTTCTCCTGAGGGTTTTTAGGGGACTGCCCAAAAACAAAAGCCTCATCAAGTTTCTAAGTCAGGAAGGAGTAAGACAACTCCTACAAAAGACGGAAAACTTCTATATGCAAGACAACAATAGGGAAATGCCTAAAGTTGATGCTGAATTGTATTTTACCATTGATGAGAAAACCAATCAAATAGAATTGACAGATAAAGGAATCGAAACACTTTCATCGGAAAATGAAGATAAGAACTTTTTTGTCCTACCTGACATTGGTGGTGAGATTGCAAAAATCGAAAATCAACAGCTCGAACCTAAAGAAGAAGCTGCACTCAAAGAACAACTCTTCCAAGACTTCAGCGTCAAAGGAGAACGCATCCATTCCATGAATCAACTCTTTAAAGCCTTCACCCTTTTTGAGAAAGATGTTGAATACGTGGTAATGGAAAACAAGGTCATGATTGTGGATGAACAAACGGGAAGGATCATGGATGGCAGAAGATATTCCGACGGACTCCATCAAGCTATTGAGGCCAAAGAAAATGTAAAAATTGAAGCCGCTACCCAGACTTTTGCAACCATCACTCTTCAGAACTATTTCAGGATGTATGAAAAATTGTCTGGAATGACAGGTACAGCCATTACCGAAGCCGGAGAATTCTGGGAAATTTACAAACTAGATGTCATAGAAATTCCTACCAACAGACCCATTGCCCGAAAAGATCGAGATGACTTGATCTACAAAACCAAGCGGGAGAAATACAATGCCGTGATTGAGGAAGTAACTGCTTTGTCAAAAGCTGGTCGACCGGTACTGATTGGTACCACCTCTGTAGAAATATCTGAGTTGTTGAGTAAGATGCTTAACATCAGAAAAGTACACCACAATGTATTAAATGCCAAATTGCACAAAAGAGAGGCTGATATTGTGGCAGAGGCAGGAAACCCAGGGATTGTTACCATAGCAACTAACATGGCCGGAAGGGGAACCGACATTAAACTATCCGATACCGTAAAACAATCAGGTGGACTGGCCATTATCGGAACAGAACGTCACGATTCAAGACGGGTAGACCGCCAGCTTAGAGGTCGATCCGGTAGACAGGGAGACCCTGGAAGCTCACAATTTTACGTCTCTTTAGAAGACAACCTCATGCGACTTTTTGGCTCCGATCGTGTGGCCAAAGTCATGGACAGAATGGGACTTGAGGAAGGCGAAGTGATTCAACATTCTATGATGACCAAATCCATAGAACGGGCGCAAAAAAAGGTTGAAGAAAACAACTTTGGTATCAGAAAAAGATTACTGGAATACGATGATGTAATGAATTCCCAGCGGGAAGTCATTTACAAAAGAAGAAAACACGCACTGAGTGGAGACAGAATCAAACTCGATATCGCCAATATTCTCTACGATACATGTGAGGAAATCACATTGACCAACAAATCCTCCAATGATTTTAAAAACTTTGAATTTGAGGTTATCAGTAATTTTTCCATCACTTCTCCTATAACAGAGGAGGCCTTTCAGGAAACCGCAGAAAACGAAATCATCGACCAGCTATACGATCAACTTAGCGAACATTACAGCAATAAAATTACTGCCAATGCCGCATTGGCATATCCTGTAATCAAAGAAGTTTATGAACGACCTGGTAATACATTCGAAAGAATCGTTGTGCCTTTTACCGATGGGATCAAAACATTAAAAGTGGTGACCAACCTGCAAAAGGCCTACGAAACTGAAGGTAAATATTTGGTTCAGGATTTCGAAAGGAACATCACCTTGGCGTTGATCGATGAGGCTTGGAAAACCCATCTACGCAAAATGGACGAACTCAAACAATCCGTCCAACTGGCCGTTCACGAGCAAAAAGATCCCCTTTTGATTTACAAATTTGAGGCCTTTGAACTCTTTAAGACCATGATTAATAATTTGAACAAAGAAGTACTTTCTTTCCTATTTAAGGGGGGTCTTCCCAGTCAAAGTAATGATCAGATTCAAGAAGCCAAAAGAAGACCCGCCACACCCAAAGGATACAGAACTTCAAAAGATGAAGTCCTCAACACCGATGAAATGGCACAACGAAATCGCAATGTAGGAGCTGGCGCTGGTGGTGGACAAAGAAATGTGGTAGAAACCATTGTTAGAGAACGACCCAAAATCGGAAGAAACGAAAAGGTAGTCATCCGAAATGTCAGTTCAGGCCAAACAAAAACCATCAAATTCAAGCAAGCCGAGCCACTGATCAACAAGGGGGAGTGGGTCATCAATAATTAATTTTATAAATTAGTGATCGCAATAATAGGGTGATGGAAGTTTATGCTAAGATTTTGTTGTGGGTAGTTCCCTTTTTTTTAATATTAATTATTGCAGAGATTGCCTACGGTCACTATACCGGCAAGCAGACACATAGATTTATGGATACCCTGTCCAGCTTGAGTTCCGGTATGACCAATATTCTCAATGACATTTTGGGTTTGGTAGTGGTCATCGTTTCTTATCCTTATTTACTTGAAAAGCTTGCTCTGATCAAGCTAGAAAACAGCTGGTCATTGTACGCCATTGCGTTTGTCTGTATTGATTTTGCGAGTTACTGGGGGCATCGATTGAATCATAAAATCAATTTCTTTTGGAACCAACATGTGATCCACCACAGCAGCGAGGAGTTTAATCTGGCTTGTGCCCTGAGGCAAAGTATATCGAATATATTGGGTTATTCTGCTTTATTTTTAATTCCTGCAGCCTTGCTCGGTGTCCCTCAACAAATCATCAGTGTCTTGGCTCCCCTTCATTTGTTTGGTCAATTTTGGTATCACACCCAGCACATTGGAAAACTCGGATTCCTTGAATATGTTCTAGTTACCCCATCACAACATCGTGTTCATCATGCCATCAACCCCATATATATTGATAAAAACTTAGCCGCTATTTTTTGTGTTTGGGACCGCTGGTTTGGAACCTTTCAGGAAGAATTAGAGGAAGAACCTCCTGTTTACGGGGTACTTAAACCGGTGCATACCTGGAACCCTTTGATCATCAACTTTCAACATCTATGGGGTATGATTCAGGATGCCTGGCACACCCGTTCTTGGAAAGATAAACTTACATTGTGGTGGAGACCCACCGGATATCGACCCGATGATGTGGCTTTGAAATTCCCCAGAACAAGAATAAGTACTGAATCCCCCTTCGAAAAATATAATCCCGAGGTGAGTTATTTCAAAAAAGCTTGGGCACTTATCCAATGGCTGTGCATCACGGTTTTGTTGCTCTTATTGCTCTCCAACTACGGGTCGTTTTCTTCCTCTCAAGCACTCCTTATGGGCGGACTGATCATGATCAGTATTTTTGGTTTCACCTCACTGATGGATGGTTATCAATGGTCCTATTCTTTTGAATTGGGTAGAAACTTCTTAGGCTTATTGTTTTTTTGTCTACCCTATCAAAGTGACTTTTATTCGACTAATATTCCAGGATTGTTCTACTTTGGAATCATCTACTTTTCATTCAGTATCATAGGGTTGCAAATGCTAGATAAAAAAAAGAAGACCACCCCTTTGAATGAAGGATAAGAAAAAAGTATTGTTGTTAGGACCTGCACACCCTTTTCGAGGCGGTATTGCAGATACCCAGAATTATTTAGCCCAAAATTTGAAAACACTCGGGCATGATGTGAAGGTCTTCACCTTTACGACCCAATATCCTGAACTTCTCTTTCCCGGTAAAACTCAATTCAGTGATGAAAAGGGCCCGGATCAACTCAAAATCAAAAGAAAAATTCACAGTTTCAACCCCTTAAATTGGTTAAAGGTTGCCCGATCCATCAACCGGCTTAAACCTGATTATGTAATTTTTAGATACTGGACTCCATTCCTTGCCCCTTGTTGGTATTTCATTGCACGGGGGATTCATAAAACCATCAAAAAAATAGGCCTTGTCGATAATTGGATTCCCCATGAAACCAAGTTCTGGGACAAAAGCCTAACCCGAATTTTTTCAAGTCAAATGGATGCCTTTGCTTCCCTATCAACGGCTGTTGGGGATCAAATTTCGTCCAACGAACCTCAGCTGCCGGTATGGAAGGGATTCCATCCCATTTCAGACCACTTACCTCAAGCCATCACCCAAGAAAAAGCTCGTAAGGCATTGGGCTGGCCCCAAAACAAAAAAATTGTATTGTTTTTCGGTTTAATCAGAAAATACAAAGGCTTGGATTTACTCATAGAAGCTTTTTCTAAAACCCCACTGAATCGCTCGGATGTGATCTTGGCCATAGTGGGTGAGACATATGAACCACAACATAAATACACCGAACTCATCCAAAAACACAAACTCAGTGAGCGAGTAATTTGTGACTTCAACTATGCCAATACCCAAAAGGCCACGCATGCTTTTTGCGCAGCAGATGTCATTGCTCAAACCTATATCAGTGCTACTCAAAGTGGAGTAACCCCCTTGGCCTACCATTTCAAAACACCACTTTTGGTATCTGACCTTCCGGGCCTTAACACCCCCATTTTGGAGGATCAAACCGGAATGATCACAGAAATCGAATCTCTAAAAATAGCCGAGAACCTAAATAAAATACTCTCTGATGATAGGCTTTCAGAATTTCAACCCTTCTTTCAAAAAGTAGGTAAGAAATACAGTTGGAAATCTTTTGGACAGTCTTTGATGTCCTTTATGGCTCAGTTATAAATGATGTTAGTGGAGTAAAATTTGTACTTTTAAAAAAACAACTACATGAGAAACCTATTCATTGTGATCTCCCTTTTGGTAATGAGTTCTTGTACTACCAAAGTTGAGTCTTCAAACAATACCCCTCCCAATATCATTATAGTCTTTACAGACGATCAGGGCTATCAGGATTTGAGCAGTTTTGGGTCTCCCAATATCAACACCCCACATTTGGACCAAATGGCCAAAGAGGGGCTGAAACTCACTAACTTCTATGCCGCACAGGCGGTGTGTTCGGCATCAAGAGCGGCGCTACTCACCGGTTGTTACCCCAATCGAATTGGTATTGCCGGTGCCTTATTTCCGCATCACAATATAGGAATCAATACACAGGAAACCACCTTGGCAGAAATGTTAAAAGCACAAGGTTATAAAACTGCGATCTTTGGGAAATGGCATCTGGGACATCACCCGGAATTTTTACCCAATAACCACGGTTTCGATGAATTTAAGGGCATCCCCTACTCCAACGATATGTGGCCAGTTGATTATGAAGGAAATCAAGTCCCTGCGGATCACCGACTGGCAAAAGCATACCCACAACTTCCTTTCTTCAATAACTTCGAAGTGGTCAAAGAAATTCGAACATTGGAAGATCAAGGGCAATTGACCACTGAACTTACTGAAGCTGCCGTAAATTTTATTGAGCAAAACAAAGAGAACCCATTCTTCTTGTATGTTCCGCACCCAATGCCTCATACGCCCATTGCGGTTTCTGATAAATTCAAAGGAAAAAGTGAACAAGGCTTGTATGGAGATGTTATTATGGAAATCGATTGGTCGGTGGGACAAATCATGAAGAAGCTCAAAGAACATCAACTCCACCAAAACACCTTATTCATTTTTACCAGCGATAATGGACCGTGGTTGAGTTTTGGGAATCATGCGGGCAGTGCATTGCCCTTGAGGGAAGGAAAAGGTACCGCTTGGGAGGGAGGACAAAGAGAACCTTGTGTAGTATATTATCCCAAGGGAATTAAAGGAGGAAGAACTATTGAAACCCCCATGATGGCCATTGATATATTGCCCACCATTGCAGAAATCACCGGAGCAACTTTACCTAAGAATAAGATTGACGGAAAAAGTGCATGGGACATTTGGACTGGTAAAACTGACCAAAGTCAACACCAAGCCTTTTTCTTCTATTACAAAAAGAATGAATTGCATGGGGTTCGATACCAAGATTGGAAACTCTATTTTCCTCACACCTATCGCACCCTCAACGGCAGAGCAGTCGGACAAGACGGATATCAGGCCAAATACGAGATGAATACGGTTGAAAATATTGAGCTGTATGACCTTAAACACGACATCAGTGAAACCAATGACGTAGCCTCACAGCACCCTGAAGTGGTCGAAAAAATAAAAGTCCTTGCCGACGAAATGCGAAGTAAATTAGGAGATAAACTTTACAATATTGAAGGAACTGGAAATCGGCCGGTAGGAAGAATTAATTGATCTCAAAAACATGAAAACCATGCATCTACTTTTAAGTCTAATATTCATAAACACTTGTCAGATTGGTGCTCCTGCGCCAGAAGATCGTTCAAGGGCTGTGTGGAACCCCAATGAGAGCTTTCAAGGTAAAGCCAAAGCCTACTTTGCCTCGGGATGCTTCTGGTGCGTAGAATCCGTATACGAAAGCTTAAAAGGTGTTGAAGAGGCCTATTCCGGCTATGCCGGAGGGAAAACCAAAAACCCAACCTACTACCAAGTAATCACCGGGAAAACAGGACATGCGGAAACGGTGGAAGTGATTTATGATCCTAAAATAATTGATTTCGTCACCTTGGTAGAAGTTTTTTTTGATTCCCATGACCCCACCCTGCTCAACCAACAAGGTCCCGACCGGGGAACACAATACCGCTCCGTAGCCTTTTATCAAAACGAGTCAGAAAAGAAAATCATAGAGGAACATATTTCTAGACTCACAATGGAAAAAGTTTATCAACAGAAAATCGTAACCGAAGTCAAGCCACTATCGAAGTTTTATTACGCAGAGAACTATCATCAGGACTATGAAAAGAACAACCCCAATGATCTGTATATATTAAATATTTCCAAGCCGCGACTGAATAAATTTAAAGCCATATCCCCTAACTTACTCAAGAAAGAAGAGCATTGATGTTATGTTAAAATCGCTCCGTTAAACCTTCGCCAGATACGGTAAAACAGCATTCCAACCAAGGAACCGAAGGCCATACCAGAGACCACATCCAAAGGATAATGTACTCCAATATATATCCGACTGTAGGCCACCAAAAAAGCAACGAATAATAACAAAAAGGGCAAGCTGTTGTATTTGACCCGAAAAATACTTGAAAAGAAAACCGCTAAGGCGAAAGAATTGGAAGCATGACCTGAAAAGTATCCATACAACCCTCCGCAAGTGGGTTTGACCAGTCTTAACATCTCTTTGATCGCAGGTTCGTGACAGGGCCGCAAACGCTGAAAACCATATTTAAAAAGATTGGTTACCTGATCCGTAACCAAAATGAGAAGGGCAACGAATAAAAGCAACATTAAAAAAGGTTTAAGACTTGTTTGCCTGAGGTACATAAAAGCCAAAAATAAATAAAGGCTAATGTTGGTCGCCTTATTGGTCATCAACATCCAAAAACCATCAAAGGTATTGGATCCCAAATGGTTGAGAAAAAGAAATAATTGTTGATCTAGGGTAATGAGTTCTTCCACGGGCTAATCCAAATTTTCCATCTCTTTATCGTAGAAATCCAATGCCTGCTCAATAAGCTGGGCAGTCTGGGATTCTAATTCCTCTCTGTCTTCTTTTTCAAACTCTTCCATCCAGTGGACTTCATCATTTGCCACGTTGAGAAAAAAACGGGGATACTCTGTGTGGGCAATAAAAATTGCGTCCTCCAAGGCCGAGCTGTCTGCAATCAAAAACTTTGGTAAATCCATTTTAAATATTGGTTTAGGGAACTAATTTTTGAGAAAGATACTGAAATCTGAGAACCAACAACAGTGCTGAAAGTATTAGTCCTGTTAATAGTCCAATCCAAATTCCATAAGTAGCCCACTCGGTATTTAGTCCCAAATAGTAGGATATGGGAAAACCTATGGCACCATAGGAGATAAAGATCAGAAAGGCCGGGATAATCACATCCTGAATTCCCCTTAAAGCTCCTAGAACCACAGCCTGAAGCCCATCGGCTATTTGAAAAAAGGCAGCGATCAGGATCAAATTTGAGGCAATTTCAACCACTTCATTGACGTCTGAAGAAATCTCAGGTGCGTTGCCATCCAAGTACAGCCAAGGAAGTAAATCGTGGCTAGCGATAAAGAACAAGCAAAAAAGAGAGCTCATCAAAAAAATGAGTAAAAAGGTAGAGACTGCCACCCGCCTGAGGGCGGTAAAATCTCCACGTCCTTTTTCGTTTCCAACACGGATCATAGCGGTTACCCCTACACCAATGGCAACCATATATGTCATTGATGACAAATTGAGTGCAATCTGGTTGGCAGCTTGGGGATTTTTACCCAACAAGCCCGACATCCAAATGGCCGAAGTAAAAAAAGTAACTTCAAAAAACATTTGCAATGCAGAGGGAAGTCCAAGAGAAAAAATTCTTTTAAAAAGTGATTTTTTAAGCTTTACCCTAAACAGTTTGCGATTGTATCTTTTAAAACCCTTTTTATTTTTTACGTTGATCGCCATAAACAAAACCATTGTCCATCGTGAAAACAATGTTCCCAGAGCTGCTCCCTCAACACCCAATTCTGGAAAACCATGGAGTCCGAAAATCAAAAGGTAATTCAACAGCACGTTGATCACATTGCCCATCAAGGTAGCATACATGGCCAAACGGGTCTGAAATAAGCCCTCTGCAAACTGCCTCAGTCCCTGAAAACCAACCAATGGTACCAGCGACAGGGCCACCCAAAAAAGGTAAGGCTTGGCCAAGGCAACCACCTCATCGGGCTGTCCCATTTGAGACAACAAAGGTTGCGCCCACAGCACCAAGGAGGCCAAAACAACACCCAATCCAAAACACAGAATCAGCCCATGAACAAAAATATACCTGACCTTATTGTGATTTTTTGCACCAAAAGACTCGGCAATCATGGGAGTAATGGCGGTAGAGAATCCTATTCCCAGAGACATGGCCACAAAGACAAAACTGTTGCCCAATGACACCGCGGCCAATTCTGCTGTTCCCAATTGCCCCACCATGATGTTGTCGATCAACTGTACTACCGTATGCCCCAACATACCCACTATAACTGGATAGGCCAATTTAAGATTGGTGCCAAATTCTATAGTGTAATTACTGAGGTTCATGAAAATTAAAGGGGATGATAAAGATTCTTATTCAAGTCCCAATTGATCTGTGAGGTACACCAAAGCAGCCATTGTCGCAGCTCCCAACTCCAATTCTCTCTTGTTGATTTGATCAAAAGTATCCATCTCCGAATGATGATGAATGAAATACCTTTGGGAATCGGTTTTTAAACCCGCCAATACCAATGAATTTCCTTTGAGTAGGCTTACATCTGCACCACTCCCATTTCCTTCAAATAAATGAATGTAATAGGGGTCAAAATACGGTTTCCATGACAAAATTTTATTTAAGTATTGCACTTTTGTATCAAAAATAAATCCCCTTGGGGTAAACCCTCCGCTATCGGACTCTAGTGCAAGGAGGTGTTGTTCTTTATCTTTTTTAACCCTTTTACTGTAGGCCTTGGCACCCATCAATCCATTTTCTTCATTGGCAAACAATACCACGCGAATGGTGTTTTTGGGGCGAAAATCTTTTAAACTCATCAACCTGAGCACTTCCATAGACTGAACCACTCCGGCTCCATCATCGTGAGCACCATCTCCCAAATCCCATGAATCCAAGTGGGCTCCAACCAAAATGATTTTCTCAGGTGACTCTTGGCCTTTGATTTCAGCAATGACATTATAGGATCTTACTTCCGGATAATTCTTGCAATTCTGCTTGATAAAAAACCGAAGTTTGGGATTCAAGGCGATCATGGAGCTGAGCAACTCTGCATGGTTAGTACTGATCGCAGCAGCGGGAATTCTTTTGTTGATGGGTAAATCTCCGTAACTCATGACTCCGGTGTGAGGGTAATCATCCAATCGAAAATTCAAAGAACGAACGATCACTGCCAGCGCACCGTATTTGGCTGCTTCGGCGGCACCACTGTATCTCTGGTCTACAGCACCACCATAGGCTTTAAATGTATTGACAAGATCTACCTGCATGGGACGATTAAAAAAGATAATCTTGCCTTTGATTTTTTCCTTTCCTAATTTAGCCAGGTCATCAATGTGTTTTACTTCGATCACATTGGCTCGAATTCCTATAGAGGGAGTAGCAATGGAACCTCCCAAAGCACAGATGTTCACATTAATTGTATTTCCTGGGCTAGATTCAATGTTGGCATATTCAAAAGTACCCCTAACCCATTTGGGAACCATAACGGCTTGCAACCAAACAGAATCCAATGGAAGGGCATCGAGTTCCTCCTTGGCCCACTTTACTGCCCACTCTGCATTTAGAGAACCCGACAAACGACCACCTATTTGATTGGTCAGATGATCCAGCCAATCATAACTTTTTCCTTGGGTCAGTGCCTCTTGGTAAATCTTCTTGATTTTATTCTCCAATCCATCCTCATTTTGAGCGTGTAAGGAAAGACTGCTAAACAACAATAATAGCCATAATTTTTTCATCATCAATTAAAGTTTGGGTTTAGCGGCAAATTGTTGGATATCGTCGACCGTAACCGGGTTCGATCCCAGAATCATCAATCTTTCAATAACATTTTTAAGCTCACGTATGTTTCCAGTCCAAGGATAATCCATCAAACGATCAATGGCGCTTTTGGAGAAGGTTTTGGGATCCAAACCTTGTTCGGCTATCAGGTTATCTGTAAAATAATCCACCAAAAGAGGAATGTCTTTTTTTCTTTCTTTCAGTGAAGGAACTTTTATGAGGATAACAGCCAAACGGTGATAGAGGTCTTCACGAAAGTTCCCCTCTACAATTTCTTTGTCCAAATCTTTGTTGGTGGCAGCAATAACACGTACATCAACTTTTATATCTTTTTCGCCTCCCACCCTTTGGATTCTGTTCTCTTGAAGGGCTCTCAAAACCTTGGCTTGAGCAGTAAGACTCATGTCAGCCACCTCATCCAAAAAGAGTGTACCCCCATTGGCAATTTCAAACTTTCCCGGACGATCTTTGATTGCCGAAGTAAAAGCCCCCTTGATATGACCAAATAGTTCGCTCTCAATCAATTCGGAAGGAATGGCAGCACAATTTACTTCCACAAAAGGAGATCCAGAACGATTGCTTTTTTGATGCAAATGATGAGCTACCAACTCTTTACCGGTTCCATTTTCACCAGTAATAAGAACCCTGGCCTCTGTGGGCGCAACCTTTTGGACCAAATTGTGAATTTCGTTGATCTGATCAGAAGACCCAATCATTTCGTATTTTTTGGCAATGCGTTTCTTTAGGTTTTTATTCTCTAAAACCAAATTTTTGATTTGCAATGCATTTCTAACTGCAGTCAGCAGTCGATTCAAATCCGGTGGTTTGGAAATAAAATCATAGGCACCCGATTTCATGGCTTCTACTGCGGTAGAAACATTCCCATGGCCAGTCAACATGATAAAAGGAACATTGATACCGATTTCTCTGACTTTTTGTAAAACCTCTACACCATCCATTTTTGGCATTTTGATATCGCACAACACTAAGTCAAAATCTTCCTTTTTTAGTGTGGTCAGACCTGATTTACCATCTTCGCATTGGGTGATTTCATAGTCTTTATTTTCTTCTTCTAAAATACGGATCAGCACCCTTCTGATGGGCTCTTCGTCCTCAATCAATAAGATTTTTTTCATTTGATCTCAGATGTATTATTTTTAAGCGTAACAACACTTTGAGGGAATGGTATTTCAATATTGATTGCCTTCAGTTTTTCAAAAATCTTAAATCTAAGATCACTTTTAACGAGATTGGCCTCAAAGCTTTTGTTCATAGAAAAGAAAAGTTGAAACATTAAAGCACTGTCGCCAAAGTCTTCGAAAAGCAGAAAAGGCTCTGGTTTCCTCAATACCTTGGGGTGGGCATTGGTAATCTCTATGACTATATTCTCCAATAATTTTACATCTGTATTGTAGGCTACTCCAAAGTGGATGGACTCTTTGGTCAAAGTTCCATTTTCTGTCCAATTATAAAGTATTGAGGTTAAAAATTTATGATTGGGGATGATCAATACCTTATTGTCTCGGGTCACCGCTCTGGTGGTGCGCAACATAATGTTTTCTACCCTTCCCACTTGACCATCAACTTGTATGACATCTCCTACATGTACGGTTTGATCGGCCAGTATAGAAATACCAGAAAATACATCTTGAATCAATGTTTGCAAGGCCAAACTAACGCCCACCAAAAGGGCAGCAGATGCTGCAAAAATCGTACTTACTTTTACCCCAATATTGTCCAGTGTAATGAGAATTACAATCAAATAAACCAAGTAGTTGAAAAAGGTTAAAATCCCTCTAAACTTAAGTTTAGTATCGTTGTTCAAGGTTTTAAATATAATACGACGAAATACTTTTAGGAATGTGTAAGTTAGAAAAAAGACGCCAATGATAATTATCATTGACTTAGGAGTGAGAAGGATGTCACTGCCTATATTAATCTGATAATTAAAAAAATCTTTTATTTTTTGCATGTTATTAAATCCATACTAAGATAATACAAAAACAAAACCCACCCTTATTTCTAAGGATGGGAAAAATTGCTATGAAAAAGAATAACACTAAAAGATTAGTGTTAACCAAAGATATATATTTTTTCTCAGATCAAATATTTATGCGAACATGTCCTTGACCTTTTCAAAAAATGATTTGTCAGACTTGTCGGGATTTGGCGTGAAATTTTCGTCCTCCAACATTTTTTGAAAAAATTGTTTTTGTTCCTTATTTAGTGTTTTGGGTGTCCATACATTGACGTGAACCAATAGATCACCTTTTCCGTATCCATTCAGATCTGGTATTCCTTTACCCCTCAACCTTAGGGTTTTTCCGGATTGTATTCCTGATTCGAGTTTGATTCTTACTTTTCCTTCCAACAGATTGATTTCTTTGGATACCCCCAAAGCTGCCTCAGAGATGCTGATGTATAAGTCAAAGTGTAAGTGATTTCCTTCACGAATAAAATTTTCGTCGGTTTTTTCTTCGATTAAAACCAACAAATCTCCCGTAATACCATTACCCGATGCCTCGTTTCCTTTTCCAGTCACTTTCAGTTGCATTCCTTCCTCGACCCCGGCAGGTATTTTGATCGATACCGTTTCTTCACTCTCTACCATTCCGTTAGCGTCGCTTCCCGCAGGTCGATTTGAGATGATTTGCCCGCTTCCATTACACTTGGGACAAGTAGAAGCGCTTTGCATTCTTCCCAAAATAGTATTGGTCACACGCATCACCTGACCTCTTCCTTTACATGTTCCACAGGTGGTATAACTTACCCCTGTGGCTTGGGCTTTTCTTCTAACTTTAACTTTCTTTTCTGCGCCATTGACCACCTCTTTCAAGCTGAGTTGAACTCTGATTCTTAGGTTACTTCCTTTTCCTCTGGGCTGTGATTGACCAAAACCACCAAAACTACCGCCACCGAAAGCACTACCAAAAATATCTCCAAACTGACTGAATATATCGTCCATATTCATACTTCCACCTCCAAAACCACCAGACTCAAAGGCTGAATGTCCAAACTGATCGTACTGGGATTTTTTCTGCGGGTCACTCAAAATCTCATAGGCCTCAGCAGCTTTTTTGAAATTGGCCTCCGCTTCCTTATCTCCAGGGTTTTTATCAGGGTGGAACTCTATGGCTTTTTTACGGTAAGCCTTTTTGATTTCATTTGCCGACGCCGTTTTTGATATGCCCAGAATTTGGTAAAAATCTTCTTTCATATAATTTATTGTCCGACGACCACCTTAGGAAATCTTATGATCTTATCTCCAAGTTGATAACCTTTTTCAGTTACATCAATTATTTTTCCCTTACGGGAGGCATCCGCTGCAGGAATGAGCGTAATCGCCTCGTGAATCTCGGCATCAAATGTATCACCCACCTTGGTTTCGGTGGCATTCAAACCATTGCTTTTTAATACATCTAACAATTTATTTTTGATCAGTACAAATCCCTCGCTATGCTTTTTTTCCTCTTCTTGAGTTTGACCAATGGCCCTTTCAAAATCATCTAAGATCGGCAATATCGAACCGATGACCTCTTGACCTGCGGTTTTAAAAAGTTCTATTCGCTCTCTGGCAGTTCTCTTTTTGAAATTTTCAAACTCAGCAAACAACCTGAGATACTTGTCCTTCTCTTGATTTAGATTTTCATTCAATTCCTCAAGCTGCTGGGAAAAGTCTACTTTATTGCTTTTTTTCTCAGCAGAAGATTTCTTTGCTCTAGCCTTGGGTTTGGAGGTTTTATTTGCCATTTTCTTAATTTGTTTTAAATGCTTCAAAATTACTGCCAACCATTGTTTTTTGCCAAAATGTCATTCTTTTTACCAAATACGTCTTTTAAGGCCTGCGGCAAAAACAGGAATTGAAAAACAAAGCCTTTTGATAAAATCAAATCAGCACTGACCTTTTGACTTCCCAAAATCAAAATGGAACGTTCCCCAAAAAACATTTTCATAAATAAGGCAGGTATATTGGGTAAAATAACAGGTCGACCCAAAGCCTTTCCTGTGGCTTTCATCAAGTTTCTTTGTGAGACGGGATTAGGGGCTACAGCGTTATAGGTTCCTTCCCACCCTTGATCCGCAGCAGTAAAAAACAATCTGGATAAATCCTCAATATGGATCCAACTCTGCCACTGTTTCCCTGAGGCAAAAGCCGTTCCCAAAAAAAGTTTTACCGGAAGGATTAATTGAGATAATAAGCCACCGTCTTTGGCCAAAACCAAACCGATTCTCAACATCGATAAATGTTGGGTATGATCACACATGGCTTTGGATTCCTCTTCCCATGCCGAAGTGACTTTTTGTAAAAAATTCTCTTCTATCAAAGAGCTGTTTTCGTCATAAACCTCATCCAGACTATTGGGATAAATACCAATGGCTGAAGCACAAACGATACTTTTCATTCTTATATTTTGCTGATCCAATGCATTTCTCAACAAACGCGTACTATTCACCCTGCTTTCCAAAATTTCTTTTTTGTTTTTGGAAGTCCATGGTTTAGAAATACTCGTCCCGGCCAAATGAATTAATGAATCGACTCCTTCAAAACAGCACGCATCTATTTCGCCTGATTCAGGGTTCCAATAAAAGCCTTTTAGGCCGTCTGAATCAATCAGTTTTCCCTTTCGAGTAGTTAAAAAATGAACACTAATATTGCGTTCTTTGGCTATGGCAAGGATGTTTTTGCCAATCAGTCCCGTTGCACCGGTAACCAATAATTTCATTTGCAATTTTTTGTCAAAAATAAACTAAACCTGCTTTGTGGCTCTCAACATTTCACGTTTTCCGGGGGGGCCCTCCAATCGTTCAACCAAAAAACCCATTTTTTCCAGGCTTCTTCTTACAGTTCCCTTGGCACAATAGCTCACCCAAACCCCACTGGGCTGGAGCATTTCATAACACCTTTCAAGGGCTTTGTCTTGCCACATCTCTGATTGTGCATGATAACCAAATGCATCGTAAAACAAAACATCAAAACTTTGATCCAAAACCATGCTAAAAAAGTCTTCCTCAACCTTTTTAAAGAAAAAATTTGATCGGCAAAACATTTGATTCCATTCTGCCTCATGCAACTGATCAAAAAAATGGTGATGCCATGGTGCAGGGAGGGATGCTTTCATTTTTAGCGACTGAACTTCTTTGAATGATAGCGGATGCTTTTCAATTGTTAAATAATGACAAGTTATTTTGTGTTCAACAGTGAATAAATAACTTAAATAGGCATTGAGCCCTGTTCCCAATCCCATTTCAAAAACCTTTAACTCATTTTTGTTATTATTATCCAACCAATGAGCCAAACCTTTATTTATGTATACAAAATTTGATTCGGTTAGTGCACCGTGTTTTGAATGATAAGTTTCATTGATTTCTTGTATATACAAGGAAGGAGATCCGTCTCCTGTTGTGATTATTTTTTTTTGCATTTTTTTTATCTCATTATACTTATTGAACGTATTTTTATTGAGTTACTGTATTTTATCGTCTTTTAAAGTTTAAATAAACAAATGAAATTCAAGCATCACGATTAAAAAACTAGATACTATAAAATTATTAAAACTAAAAAAAGTAATTTTGACAATATTTTTAAACAAAAATGAAAACAGAAAAAACTTCGGCTTCAAATTTAGCCCATGTGGATTTTGAAAACTTGACTTTTGGGTCTGTTTTTACAGACCATATGTTTGTATGCAAATACAAAGATGAAGAATGGCAGACGCCCGAAGTTATTCCCTATCAACCACTGTCTTTTGAGCCTTCAATGAGTGTACTTCATTATGGACAAGCAGTTTTTGAAGGTATGAAAGCCTACAAAGACAACCAGGGTAAAGTCTGGCTATTTAGACCCGATCAAAATTTCAAGCGAATCAACCGTTCTTCTGAAAGACTTCAGATCCCAGCATTTCCTGAAGACTATTTTTTCGAGGGATTAATAACCTTGTTAAAATTGGACAAGGATTGGATCAAACCGGGTATTGGAAATTCACTCTATGTTCGACCATTTGTTTTTTCAAGTCAAGCCTGTGTTCAGGCCTCCCCATCAAAGGAATACACTTTTATCATCATTTGTTGTCCTGTTAAGGCCTATTATGGTGGTGAAGTAAATGTATTGATTGCAGAGGAATTTAGCCGAGCAGCCGATGGCGGGATCGGTTACACTAAAGCAGCAGGGAACTATGCTGCCCAGTTTTATCCTACAGAATTAGCTCAAAAACAGGGGTATCAGCAGATTGTTTGGACCGATGCCAAATCGCACGAGTTTTTGGAGGAAGCGGGAACCATGAATATTTTTTTTAGAATTAAAGACAAATTGGTTACTGCACCTACCAATGATCGCATACTGGACGGTGTAACCCGAAAAAGTGCCATACAAATTGCCAAAGATTCAGGAATTGAGGTAGAAATCCGACCCATCAAAATAGAAGAAATTGTAAAAGCCTCAGAAAGAAATTCACTTAAGGAAATGTTTGGAAGCGGAACAGCCGTGGTGATCAATCCAATCAAAAGTTTTGGTTATAAAGGGATCAATTATAAGCTTCCTAAATTAGAAAATCCCCTTTCAACACAGCTAAAGGACAAAATCATGTCCATACAATACAATTTATCCGAAGATCCATACGGATGGCGGGTAGCTGTAGATTAATCCTTCTCCAATATGGATACAATATTGGGTTTAAAGTAATTGGGTCCTTTAAGTACTTTTCCATCTTCGCGATAAATCGGTTTGCCATCGGTGCCCAACTTGCTCATGTTACTTCGTTGAATTTCCTCAAAGATCTCGGTGATTTTGTGCTGCATTCCGTGGGACAAGATGGTTCCACACAATATGTAGAGCATATCCCCCAAAGCATCAGCGACTTCGACAAGGTCCTTGTTTTGAGCCGCTTCCAAATATTCTTCGTTTTCTTCCTTCATAAGGTTATGCCTTAGAAGTACTGTTTGCTCAGGGAGACTGACTAAGGGTGCATTAGCAGATTCAATACCGAATGCATCGTGGAATTCGGCCACTGCCTTTAATTCATTTTTAATCATTTGTGTATTTTAGAAGAAATTAAAAGAGGTCAAAGTTTTTTTCTAATTTAGGTAAAAATTAAAAAATGTTCAGTCAAGGACAACTTTTGTTTGCCGTATTTTTTGTAATTGCTTTTGTGGCACTGATGATCTTCACTTATAGAAAAGATTCAAAAAATCATAAAATACATTATAAGGGAAGCATCAAAATATTTTTTGCGTTTGTACTGACCATAGGAATCCTTTTTCTCATCAAATTTTTTACCCATAATTCTTAATTCAAAAGATGAAGCAACTCTTGATTGTTTTTTTTGGAGGAGGAATGGGAACAGTTATGCGTTTTCTTATTGGTAAATTTTTACCCTATTCCGGCAAAGGCTTTCCTTGGAATACCTTTTTTGCCAATTTATTGGGTTGTCTATTAATAGGAATACTGACAGGCTATTTTTTGAGAAATAATGCTGAAAACCAATCTTCACTAGTACTTTTTGCCACCATAGGGTTTTGCGGTGGATTTACAACTTTTTCTTCCTTTGCCAACGAAAACCTTTCATTTATCCGATCAGGAGATTACACTATGTTATTGGCCTATAGTATGTTGAGTTTAACTACTGGAATTCTTGTTGTTTATCTAGGAATTTTGATTGACAAGTATTTTCATTGATTTTTTACATATTTCTTAAAATTTAATTAAAAAATTATTATACCCCTATCATTTTGGGGGGTGTATAGTATAAAATAATAAAAATAGGTTTTTGACCCCTATATTTTTTATGGTCAATATTCTAATTATATATTTTTGGCTAAAATATAATTCTTAAATATGTTAAATCTTTCACTAATCAATTCGACAACAGCTATTGAAGTCAATGATGATTTCACTATGCTTTGGATCCTTTTGTCAGGGATCCTTGTATTTTTCATGCAAGCCGGATTCACTTTGGTAGAATCTGGTTTTACCCGTTCCAAGAATGCGGTAAATATCTCTATGAAAAACATTTTAGACATTTCTGTAGGAACACTTTCCTACTGGGCCATTGGATATGGTTTGATGTATGGAGCATCCAATGGATGGATCGTAACTTCAGACATTTTCTTCAATCCTGGCGATGGACCTCACGATGTATTTTTTCAAACGGTTTTCTGTGCTACTGCAGCAACCATTGTTTCTGGGGCAATCGCAGGTAGAACAAAATACACCACTTACGTATTCTTTACCATTTTCCTAACTGCTTTAGTTTATCCCATTTCAGGTGGATGGCAATGGAACGGTGATGGATGGTTGGCCAATTTAGGCTTTATCGACTTTGCCGGATCTTCTATTGTACACTCTGTAGGCGGCTGGGCCGCACTTGTAGGTGCATGGATGGTAGGTCCAAGATTGGGCAAATACGTAGATGGTAAATCCAATGTAATTGCTGGACACAACCTTTTATTGGGTGCACTCGGTGTATTCATCCTGTGGTTGGGTTGGTTTGGTTTTAACGGCGGTTCTCAGCTCGCTTGGGGTGGAGATGATTCTGTGGCTGCTTCAGCTGTAGTTATGATTACTAATATTGCTGCCGCTGCCGGTGCAGTAGGTGCAATGGTAATCACTTGGATTAAAGACGGAAAACCCAACCTTGGCATGACACTTAACGGTGCGATCGCAGGATTGGTTGCCATAACAGCAGGCTGTGGTAATATGACTTTTGGTGGAGGATTTCTTGCTGGATTAATCGGTGGTATAATCGTAGTATTCTCAATCGAATTCATTGATAAAGTTCTAAAAATTGACGATGCAGTGGGTGCGGCCTCTGCTCACGGTGTTGTGGGAGCATGGGGTACATTGGTCATCGGATTGTGGGGCGTTGATGGCGATACTTCCATAGGTCTACTCAATGGCGGAGGTGCAAGCCAATTGGGCATCCAAGCCATAGGTGTATTCGCCTACGGAGTTTGGGCAACTGTGGCTGCATTGATAGGATTCGGTATCCTCAAGAAAACAATAGGCCTGCGCGTTACCGAAGAAGTAGAAATAAAAGGTTTAGATGAAGCAGAACACGGAATCGGAGGATTCGAGGGTGGTGGATTCGAAGTTTGGATTAAAGAAAACACAAAATAACTCTAACATAAACACTATTAATTAAAAACTATTATTATGAATTTTATTAAAAAAACTTTTTTAACAACTTTAGCTCTAATGACTGGCTTTGTGGCCATCGCACAGGATGAAGAGACAGCTCCGGCACCAACTTTTGGTTTGAGCGGTTCCATTGACACTTATTTCAGAAGCAGTGAATATGCCCCAGGAACTTCTTTTGCTAACCTTCCAGGGTTTGCCATGGGAATGGCCAACCTAATTGTCTCCTACGAAGGTGAAAAATCTGGATTCGTAGCTGACCTCGTTTTTGGTCCTAGAGGAGCTGATGCTGTTTTTGGTTCTCCACAACTTGATGATTTTTACAGAAGCTCTAATATTGTTAATCAGCTTTACGCCTATTACAATGTAAGTGACTCTTTCACCCTCACCATGGGTAACTTCAATACTTTCCTAGGTTATGAAGTAATTTCGCCAGTAGCTAACTTTAACTACACTACCTCTTACATGTTCTCTTATGGACCCTTTTCCCACAGTGGTATAAAAGCTGATATTGCTGCAGGCGAAAACACCTCCATTATGCTTGCAGTTCTTAATACCACAGATGCAACAGAATTTCAGCCAATTGATGATGACTATATGTTTGGAGCACAGCTAGGTATATTTGGTCAATACATCAACTACCTGGGTGGGGGTACTGCAGGTGTCAGTCAAATTGACTTTACCGGTGGCTTCAACCTTGGCGATAGTTTCTTCCTCGGGATCAACGCAACAAGCTATAGTGACGATACTAATGTTGAATTCTCAGGCGTAGCATTGTATCCTCAGTACACTTTTTCAGACTCCTTCGCCTTGGGTGCAAGATTCGAAGCCTTTTCTGAAGACGGTTTAGGGGCTATAGGAGATATTTCTGGTAATGGAGACAATACATCTTTTACAATTACTGGTAGTTACACTTCTGGAAACTTTATTTTCAAACCTGAAATAAGAATTGACTCTGCATCAGACAAATTTTATACTGATGCCGATGGGGCAACTGACAGTTTAAGCGCTTTTTTGGTAGCTGCTATCTATTCATTCTAAACCAACACTTTTGTTATCGGATTAAATACTATAAATATTGATGACCAATATCCCCCGACGGAAAACCTCGGGGGGTTAACCACATATTGGAAAAAAAGCAATTTCGGTAATAATCAAAAGATCAAAAAGTAGAAAAGAACAAATAACAAAGAATTGGATACAGAAAACATCCAAATCTAACCCTTACAAAAACAAATATTTTAATAATCCAAAACATGAAAAAAATTGAAGCAATCATTAGAAAATCAAAATTTGATGATGTCAAAGAAGCACTTCACAATGTGGAAGTAAATTTCTTCAGCTACTGGGATGTAACCGGAGTAGGCAATGAAAAAGAAGGACACGTATACCGTGGAATTTCATACAGTACCGCTGAAATCCAGAGAAGATACTTATCCATAGTAGTCTCTGAACCTTTTGTAGAAAAAACAATCAAAGCCATTCTTGCTACTGCCGCAACTGACAAAGTGGGAGATGGTAAAATATTTATTTTACCCGTTGAGGAGGCCTACAGGGTCAGAACAGGGGAAAAAGGAAACGATTCATTAAACTAACTACACAAATAATTATGGAAACTACAATTTTAACAGTAAACAATGTATGGATGATGGTCTGTACAGCCCTGGTATTTTTTATGCACTTGGGATTCTCTTTTTTAGAAATCGGACTGACCCGACAAAAAAACACCATCAATATTTTATTTAAAAACTTTTTTGTAATCACCATGGGGCTATTATTGTATTGCATAGGTGGTTTCAACCTTATGTACCCCGGTTTTGAAGATGGAGACATGGGCATACTCAAATTTGCAGGCTTTGGCATCTCAGCTCCCGAGGGAGGTATGGGGTTTGGATATGCTGACGGTGGTTACACCTGGTGGACCGATTTCCTTTTCCAGGGAATGTTTGCCGCTACAGCAGCTACCATCGTTTCTGGAGCAGTTGCCGAACGTATCAAATTATCAGGATTTATGCTTTTTGCAGTACTCTACGTTGGACTTGTTTATCCCATTGTAGGGGCTTGGAAATGGGGTGGTGGATTCCTCGACGCATGGGGATTCTACGATTTTGCAGGTTCAACATTGGTTCACTCTGTTGGAGGTTGGGGGGCTTTAATAACCATCTACCTACTGGGTGCAAGAATTGGTAAATTCGACAAAGACGGAAAGCCAAAAGCACTACCCGGACACAATCTACCCATTGCTTCTGCAGGAGTATTTATCCTTTGGTTAGGATGGTTTGGATTTAACGGAGGTTCTGTGTTGTCTGCTGACCCAGAATTAACTTCTTTGACTTTGGTCACCACTTCATTGGCTGCTGCTGCAGGGGGTGTTGCCGCTGCTTTCTTTTCTAACTTACTCTACAAAAACTTCGACTTGACCATGTTTATGAATGGTGTTTTGGGAGGATTGGTTGGAATCACAGCCGGTGCAGACCAAATGAGTCCGACCAACGCCATCATTATTGGATTGTTCGCAGGTGTTATAGTTGTATTGGGTATTGCATTGATTGACAAGTTTAAATTAGACGATCCTGTGGGTGCTGTTGCAGTTCACCTCATCTGTGGAATCTGGGGAACACTTGCAGTAGGTATCTTCGGAGCAATGGCAGGGTTTGATCAGTTCTTAGTACAATTAATTGGTATTGGTATTGTCGGTGCTTTTTGTGTTACCACATCATTTATCATACTTCTGATTGTGAAAGCAACCACTGGATTGAGAGTCGACAAGGAAGAAGAAATAAAGGGTCTCGACCTTTCAGAACATGGAATGGAAGCTTACGCTGACTTCAGGATCAACGAAGGATAGTTCACATCCATTATTAATGAAAAAAAGCCTCCATTGAATGGAGGCTTTTTTTCTTTAGTCCAATTAAATCTTAGAATCTATTGCACTGATCGGGCGAATCCCTATTTTTGAAAAAACATATTTATGAATCAGATCACTTTGTTGATGTACTGCACTGACCAAAAAGGAATCATTGCAGCAGTGACGAACTTCATACACCAAAGCCAAGGAAACATTACCTATATCGACCAATATGTAGATCGGCCCAATGCAGCATTTTTCATGCGTGTGGAATGTGATTTAAATGGTAATGATTTCGACTTTCAAGATTTTAAAGATCGATTTCACCAAGACTTAGGGAAGCGTTTTTCCCTTCATTGTGATTTTTATCAGAAAAATCATAAACCAAAGATTGCCGTTTTTGTTTCCAAATATGACCACTGTCTATACGATATACTAGCCAAACAACAATCAGGAGAGTTGACCGCGGAGATTCCTTTTATTTTGAGCAATCACCCCGATCTTGAAATCATCGCCAAACGCTTTGACATCCCCTTTTATCACATCCCTGTAAACAATGACTACAAGCCCGAAGCTGAGGCAAAACAGTTGGCATTACTCAAAAAACATCAGATAGATTTTATCGTTCTGGCTCGTTACATGCAGATTGTTTCTCCAACACTTATTGACCACTTCACTCACAAAATCATCAACATCCACCATTCTTTCTTGCCCGCTTTCCCCGGAGCCAAACCCTACCACTCGGCATTTGCCCGTGGCGTTAAGATCATTGGAGCTACCAGTCACTATGTTACCGAAGAATTGGATGCAGGCCCCATCATCGAGCAAGATATTGCTCGGGTCACCCACTTAAACTCTATTGCAGATTTTATTGAAAAAGGAAGAGACTTGGAACGAATCGTTCTGCTTCGTGCACTGAAATTACATGTCAATCGGAAAGTAATGGTTTATGGAAACAAAACTGTGGTCTTTTCTTAAACTTTATCTTCTATGAACGATAGCATTCCATCGTTAAATTTTTCTGGCTTTTCCACATTGACCACATGCCCACATTCTTCGAGTACCAATAGCTGAGAGAGGGGGTGACTTTCTGTTACCTTCTGAACAGAGGGGAGAAACATATAGTCTTGATCACCCATGATGTAAAGTGTGGGAATATCCACCGTAACTTTTCTAAAGATCCTCAACTTGTGGATGATCTCTGAGGTAAGTTTAAACCATCGGATAAACTCCTTTTGGTAGAGTTTTTTGGCTTCGCGTATAAACAAAATACGGGACTCTTTATGGTTTCTATTGGGCATGATGATAATAGCAAAAAAACGATACAACCACATATAAGGCAAAACAGATTTGGTGGCATTACCAAAATACATGAGTATCCTTGACCTTAAATTCAACTCCAATATTGCACCTCCCATAATCATTTTATCCACACGCTTGGGCTGCATTTCGGCCAGCTGACGGATGAGAATAGTCCCCAGAGAGATCCCTACAAAATGGGATTTTTCTATTTTTACATTATCCATTACTTCGAAAATATCCTCGGCTATGGACTCAAAAGAATACTTGGTTTTAAATGGGTTTTGGATCAAATCTTTAGAGGCACCATGACCCCGCAGGTCGATCAGTAAAAGATTGAAATTCTTTGAGAAAAATCGAATTTGCTTAAACCAAATGGCACTGCTCCCCCCTGCCCCATGAATAAAAGTTATCCAACTTGCATTTTCTTTTTTAGTCTTATAAATACTGTGATGCAACATTATATAATCCCTTTTTGACGGAGGTGAAAAGCCATTTGTTCCTGTAATTCTTCGGCCACATTACCGGCTACTTGATCAAAATCACTTCCCGAAGAAGCGTATAGGATTCCCCTTGATGAATTGACCAGTAACCCACATGTATCATTCAGTCCATTGACTGCCACCTCTTCCAAACTTCCTCCTTGGGCCCCTACCCCAGGGATCAATAAAAAAGAATCGGGGATTAATGTTCTTATTTTTTGCAGTGCTTTTGCTTTGGTGGCTCCTACCACATACATCAATCGATCAGAATTTTTCCATTTTTTCGACTGCTCAATAACCTGCTCATATAGGGGTTTTCCCTCTGCATTGAGCAATTGAAAATCTAAAGCCCCTTCATTGGAGGTCAAGGCCAATAATATAGCGTACTTTCCCTTGTACTCTAAAAAAGGTTCAACCGAATCTTTACCCATATAGGGTGCAATGGTAACCGAATCAAATTCTAACTTTTCGAAATAGGCCTTCGCATATCGCTTCGAGGTATTGCCTATGTCTGCCCTTTTGGCATCGGCAATGGTAAATATTTCGGGATAGTGTTGGTTAAGAAAATCCATTACTTTTTCAAGGGATTTCCATCCCTCCAATCCATAGGCCTCAAAAAAGGCAATGTTGGGTTTATAGGCAACACAATAGGGGGCGGTAGCCTCAATAATTCTCTTACAAAAGGTAAAAATCGCATCCTGCTCATCTTTCAGATCGGATGGAATACGGTCCTGATCCACATCCAAGCCCACACACAAAAAAGAATTTTTGCTCTTAATTTGCTGTAAAAGCACTGACTGCATCATAGAGTCTCTCCTGCCTCCTTCAGATTTTGAGTGTTCTGAAAAAGCTTGAGTTCATCGACCAATTTTTGGATATCACCATTGATGATGTTTTGAAGATCATATAGTGTCAAACCAATGCGGTGATCCGTTACCCTACCTTGGGGGTAATTGTAGGTTCTGATCTTTGCTGAGCGATCTCCAGAAGAAATCAGTGAATTTCTCTTTTCGGCATCTTGTTCTAATTTTTTTTGGAGTTCCAATTCATAGAGTCGGGAGCGTAATACCTTTAGGGCTTTTTCTTTGTTTTTGTGTTGTGACTTTTGATCCTGACATTGGGCAACAATTCCCGTAGGCTCGTGTGTTAGCCTTACAGCAGAATATGTCGTATTGACCGATTGCCCCCCCGGACCTGAAGAACAAAAATAATCTACCCTTACATCGTTCATATTGACTTCAACATCGAATTCCTCCGCCTCGGGCAAAACCATCACAGTAGCGGCTGAGGTATGAACCCTACCTTGGGTTTCGGTTTGCGGCACCCGTTGTACCCTGTGTACCCCAGATTCGTATTTCATGGTTCCATAAACTTCCTCTCCTGAAACTTCAAAAATGACTTCCTTAAATCCTCCGGCAGTACCCTCGTTGGAATCCACGAAACTCACCTTCCAACCTTGATCCTGGGAGTATTTGGTATACATTCGATAAAGATCACCAGCAAAAATACTGGCTTCGTCGCCTCCCGTCCCCGCTCGAATCTCAACCACAACATTCTTTCCATCCTCAGGGTCTTTGGGAATCAATAAAAACCTAATTTCTTCCTCCAATTCGGGGAGTTGTGCTTTGGCTTCTTCCAACTGCATTTTGGCCATATCGATCATTTCCCGATCCGTCTCCTCTTTGATGATGATTTCTGCTTCCTCTATATTGGATAGGATTGATTTATAAACCTCTGCTTTGGCAACAATCTTATTCAAATCCTTGTATTCTTTATTGAGTTGAACGTATCGCTTTTGGTCTGCGATAATGTCCGGCTGAATAATCAAATCAGATACCTCGATAAATCTTTGTTGTACAATCTCTAGTTTATCTATCATTTTGAGAGAACTGAGTAGTTCACAAATTTAAAGTTTTAAATCTATCTTTCAAGCTTTTGAAAGTTCAACTGGTATTTAATGGCTATTTCATCCTCCATTTTTCTCAACATAAAGGAGGGCAGTGGAACTTTAAAGTCAGAAAGGGTCAAATCAAAGCTGCCCGCCAACACAAGATTGTTTTGATTTAGCTTGGCCTGTGCAATGATATCCTTGCTCAATTCAATTCCGTGGAAGTTTAATCCCCCCGCAAATTTTACCTCATTGTCTTTCTTTTCAATCTGATCCGAAAAAAATTCAATTTTGGGAAACTGTAAAACCTCCAATATTTCCAATGCATTGTTGTCTCTGTTGCTGTTTTCACTGTCAAAATCCCTGACATACATGGCAATGGCTATTTTTTGAAAAGCACCTTGATCTTCAATCATCAAGCCCTTTACATTTTGATTGGTACCCGACCAGTCGTGTAAAAAGTGGGAAGCATCATAGGTTATGAATGAACTTTTGGAATCCAACACCCATCTTTCCTGCGCCTGAGAGACCCAACAAAACAGAAGAAAAATACTACACAATAATCTTTTCATATATCTTAAAATTTAAAAACTAATACAGCAGTGGCATAGCTTGCAAAGGTAGTATAGGCAGCATACTTGTGCCAATCCCTATCCTCTTTAGACCAGGCATTGGTAGCAATCATACCCGAAAAATGAATATAAGCCAGCCATTTGTGCGCTTTGATGGAATTAAAACCTTTTATTTTTTTTCTTACCAAGGGTGGAGGAGCGAAAAGAGAGAGTCCGGCACCGATGAAATAGGAAGCCGTAACCCACTTTCCCATAGTTTTATGAGCATTATATAGATCATAATCCCCATTGTATAGCTTACCTCCCATGATCCCCTGGGCCACCATTCCGGCCAATGTCAAATAGCCAATAATTTGATGGGATTTAAGCATAACATTCCTGACTTTCAACTCCTTTTCCCTTTGTTCAAGTGAAAGTTTTGAAATACTGATTTTACGAAAAAGACCGTTTTTCCCCCATAAAAGAGATTGGGTAAAAATCATTTTTTGTGGCAACAATTGTTCTTCCATCGTCATTTCTTCTTCAAATAAACCTTCCAACAATGCATCACGCTCTTGAGCGACAGTAGCTTGGAAAATAAAAAAAGTAAGAAAAATTATTTTTTTCATCTAAATGACTCTACAAAGGAACACTAAGATAAATGATTAATACTGAAAAATACCTTCCGGCGACTGGATCGTCAACTTTTTTTCAGTAGATGCCTCGACCCTACCTACAATTCGGGCTTCGATATTGAAAGACTCCGCAATATCTATTACCTTCTGAGCTAGGGATTCGGATAAATAAATCTCCATTCGATGCCCCATATTAAAAACCTCATACATTTCTTTCCAACTGGTTCCCGATTCCTTTTGGATCATCTTAAACAATGGAGGAAATTCAAAGAGATTGTTTTTGACAACGTGCAACTGGTCGATAAAATGTAAAATTTTGGTTTGTGCACCACCACTGCAATGTACCATCCCATGAATCTCTTTTCGATCAATGTTGTCCAATATCTTTTTAATCACAGGAGCGTAGGTCCTAGTGGGCGATAAAACCAATTGTCCAACATCCAAAGGAGTATCGGTAGGGTCTGTTAATTTTTTAGAGCCGGAGTAAATCAAATCATTGGGTAGGTCATTGTCAAAGGTTTCAGGGTATTTTTCTTTGAGAGCAGCACTAAATACATCGTGTCTTGCCGAGGTCAAACCATTACTACCCATCCCTCCGTTATATTGATCCTCATATGTAGCCTGGCCAAAAGAGGCCAAGCCCACAATAACATCGCCTGCCTGAATATTTGCATTGTCAATGACCTCACTTCTTTTTATTCTGGCGGTAACAGTGGAATCAACAATAATGGTCTTTACCAAATCCCCTACATCGGCGGTTTCTCCACCAGTACTGTGAATTTTCACGCCCAGTTGCGCCAAATTGGCCAAGAGTTCCTCCGTGCCATTAATAATTGCAGCAAGCACTTGGGCGGGAATTTTATTTTTGTTTCTGCCAATGGTTGAGGACAACAAGATATCATTGGTCACCCCAACACAAACCAGATCATCAATATTCATGATTAACGCATCTTGGGCAATGCCTTTCCACACCGATAAATCTCCGGTCTCTTTCCAGTAGGCATAGGCAAGAGAGCTTTTGGTTCCCGCTCCATCGGCATGCATTACCACACAGTGGGCCTTACTGCCCGTCAAAAAATCAGGTATAACTTTGCAAAATGCCTTTGGAAAAAGGCCTTTGTCTATATTTTTTATGGCATTGTGAACATCCTCTTTTTGTGAAGAAACACCCCTGAGGTTATACCTTTTGTCTGTCATTGTTTTGATTAGAATTCAAATTTAACACTATTACCCCAACCCATAAGGCTTCAATATTTTTTTTATCAGCGACAAAACAAGAGCTCTCGGTATTTGGCCAACGGCCATAGGTCGTCATCCACCACCAATTCTAACTTATCACAGTGATATCTGATGTCATTTAAAAATGGTAAAACATTTTCACAGTATGCATAAGCTTTTTTAAATTCATCTTCGATTTTCTCCAAGGTCTTTCGGGTTTCGACCATTTGTACAATGCCCTTGTTGATTTCATCTATGTGTCCCGAAATGCGTTCAATGATTTTTAATTGTACTTCAGCAAATTTTTGATAATCATTGCCATAAATTTCTTTTAGACCTTTTACGTTATCAATCAGTACGTTTTGATATTTGATGCCGGTGGGTATGATATGGTTACGGGCTATATCTCCCAGTGTTCTGGACTCGATTTGAATACGCATAATGTATTCCTTAAGATCTACAATATACCTAGCCATTACCTCTCGTTCGGAAAGTACATTTGTTTGTTCAAAAAGAGTGATACTTTTTTTGGCGATGTAGGCTGTCAAGGCCTCTGGCGTATTTCGGTTGTGACTCAATCCACGCTTTTGCGCTTCATTAATCCATGAATCGCTATAGCCGTCTCCTTCAAAAAGGATATTCTTTATCCCTTTTAAATTGTCTCTCAAAGCATTGAAAATGGCATCATCTTTTTTCATGTCCTTTTTCTCGATCAAATCTTCGACCTCATTGCCAAATTTTGCTAACTGCTGAGCCACTGCAGCATTGAGAACGGTAATGGACTTGGCACAATTTGACTTAGAGCCCACTGCTCTGAATTCGAATTTATTTCCTGTAAATGCAAAAGGAGATGTCCGGTTTCGATCGGTATTGTCCAATAGGATTTCCGGAATTTTACCAATGACATTGAGCTTTAGGTCTGTTTTTTCCTCCGGAGAGAGTTTTCCTTTAGTAACATTTTCCAAGTCATCCAAAACAACCGTAAGTTGTTTTCCAATAAAAACAGAGAGTATAGCAGGAGGTGCCTCATTGGAGCCCAGCCTAAAGTCGTTACTGGCACTGGCAATCGAAGCCCTCATCAAAGCCTCATGGGACAAAACAGCAGCAATGGTATTGATAAAAAAGGTCAGGAACTGAAGGTTACTCATGGGGGTTTTACCAGGACTCAACAAATTGACACCAGTATTAGTGGATAGTGACCAATTGTTGTGTTTACCTGATCCGTTGATTCCTTCAAAAGGCTTTTCATGAAACAAGACAATAAAATCGTGTTTTGACGCTATTTTACTCATCAAATCCATGACCAAAGAATTATGATCAACTGACAGGTTGGCCTCTTCATAAATCGGTGCCAGCTCAAATTGACCGGGAGCTACTTCATTATGACGGGTTTTCAGGGGAATACCTAACTGAATGGCTGAATACTCCAATTCTTTCATATAAGCAATCACACGGGGTGGAATGGAACCAAAATAGTGATCATCCAATTGTTGACCTTTGGAGGGCTGATGTCCAAAAAGTGTTCTGCCTGTAATGATTAAATCAGGTCGAGAGGCTGCCAGTGACTTGTCCACCAAAAAATACTCTTGCTCCCAACCCAGAGTTGTATTGACCTTGGTTACGTTTTTGTCAAAATATTTACAAATTTCAGTAGCTGCATTGTCTAGAGTTTGAATAGATTTGAGCAATGGGGTTTTATAATCCAATGCTTCTCCGGTGTAGGAAACAAAAATGGTAGGAATACAAAGTGTCTTATCGAGTATAAAGGCAGGAGAGGTGGGATCCCAAGCAGTATAGCCTCGGGCTTCAAAAGTATTTCTGATCCCACCACTTGGGAAACTGGAGGCGTCCGGTTCCTGCTGAACCAATTGACTACCATCAAAATTTTCAATGGGTTTACCCGAAGATTGCAAGTCAAAAAAGGCATCGTGTTTTTCTGCAGTACCACCGGTCAAAGGCTGAAACCAATGGGTATAATGGGTAGCACCTTTGGACAATGCCCAGGCTTTTAGCGAAGCAGCAATTTGATCTGCATAAGATCGATTGATTTTTGATCCTTTATTTACTGCTTGAGCTACCTGATTGAATGTTTCTTTGTTGACGTATTGTTCAAGTACTGCATCGGTAAATACATTGCTGGCAAATAAAGAAGAATATTTTTGATCGTTTTCGAACGATCGGGACTGTTTATCAAATAGATTTTCTAAACTTTTTTTTCTTAGGAAATTCATTAGTGAAGCTTTTTGGAAACTAAAACAAAGATAATTTTTAAATGAAAAAATTTAGATAAGTGACCCTAAAATTAATAAAATTGGAAATTTACCCCCAAAAAATTAGTGTCTTCATAAAAATGAATCATGATTTTTATAATTCATACCCCAAAAAGGGGTGGTATTGGGAAGAAATTCTATTTTTACTGTATTGAAACACAAAATTTATTATATGAATAAGTCTAAATTGGAATACATCTGGTTGGACGGTTATGAGCCGACCGCTAGTTTACGAAGCAAAACTAAAATTGTAAGTGACTTTGGGGGGACACTAGAAGATTGTCCTCTTTGGTCATTTGATGGTTCTTCAACCCGACAAGCAGAAGGAAATTCTTCAGATTGTCTTTTGAAACCTGTTGCAATTTACCCCGATCCAGATCGAAAAAATGGGTTTTTGGTAATGACTGAAGTTTTAAATGCTGACGGAACCCCTCATGTCTCTAACGGTAGAGCCACCATTGATGATGATGATGACGATTTCTGGTTTGGATTTGAACAAGAATATTTCCTATGGGATCCAGAGACAAACCTTCCTTTGGGCTTTCCCAAGGATCAAACTCCCCAGGGACAGTTTTACTGTTCTGCAGGGGCTAAAAATGCTTTTGGAAGAGAAATGATAGAAGAACACCTAGAGCAATGTCTTGAGGCGGGTATCAACGTAGAAGGTGTCAATGCCGAAGTTGCATCAGGTCAGTGGGAATATCAGTGTTTCTCTAAAGGAGCAAAAGATGCAGGAGACCAAATCTGGATTTCCAGATACCTATTGGAACGTTTGGGTGAAAAATACGGATTGGCAATTAACTGGCACCCCAAACCCCTTGGAGCTACCGACTGGAATGGTTCAGGTATGCACGCCAATTTCTCCAACGAAACATTGAGAACTTGTGGTTCCAAAGAAATTTACGAAAAAATATGTGAGGCTTTCCGTCCTGTTGTTAAAGAACACATCGACGTATACGGTGCATTCAACGACCAACGTCTTACCGGAGATCACGAAACACAATCCATTGACGAGTTTAGCTTTGGTGTTTCTGACCGTGGAGCTTCTATCAGAATTCCCATCATGACTGTCGAAAAAGGATGGAAAGGATGGTTGGAAGACAGAAGACCTTCCTCCAACGGTGATCCTTATAAAATTGCAAGTAGAATTATCAAAACTGTCAAGTCAGCTAATGTTTAATAATCCTAAATGTATTTAAATCGCTGAATATTTGACATTTAAAAATCCCGCACTTACAGCGGGATTTTTACTTTACATGAATAAGGGTAAAATAAAAATACAGTAGAGGGTTATCAATATCAAGCCATCGATCCAACCCAATCTGGCACCTTTAGGAAAAAATACTAACGGAAGGATCAAAAGAGAAATCCCAAACATCCACCAGATATCATTACTTAATAATCCGGTGTCTTCTACTGCAACTGGATGAATCATAGCAGTAATACCCATGACAGCTAAGATGTTGAAAATATTAGACCCAATGAGGTTTCCTAAGGAGATGGCTTTTTCTTTATTGATAATGGCAATGATAGAAGCGGAAAGCTCTGGAATACTGGTTCCTACAGAAACTATAGATACACTAATGATTCGTTCACTTACCCCAAGATTTTGAGCCAAACTTACTGCTCCTTTGATCAAAGTTTCTGATCCCAACCAAAGTGAAAAGCCACCCAAAACCAGATAAGCCATTGTCTTTGATAACTCCAGAGTCTGCTCATCTTCCGGAGCCTCATCCAAAACAGCTTGCTTTTGAAACTTGATCAAATAAACCATAAAGCACAAAAGCAAAACAAATAGTATGGCCCCCTCATAGGCCACCAACTGATAATCCAGCACTAAAAAAAAATAAAAAAGCAATGAGGAGAAAATCATCATGGGCCAATCCGTTCTGTAAAAACTCGGAGTAACTTCAATCGGAGAAATCATGATGGTAATGGCCAATACAAATCCTAGGTTAGCGATGTTTGAACCCACCACATTTCCTAAGGCTAAATCAGGATGCCCGCTCAAAGCAGACTGAATACTTACGATCAACTCCGGGGCGGAAGTAGCAAAAGATACAACCGTCATTCCGATAACGATCTTGGGGATGGAAAAACGAAGCGAAAGGGCTACGGCAGCGCGCATCAGCCAGTCTCCTCCTTTAATCAACAGAAATATACCAACTGCAACTGCTACAAAAGCCATAGATTAAATTTGAGCAAATATAGTGTATAGTAATTAAATTTTATAGTATAGTATCATTAGCTAAATATTCTTTTTATTAAAATTACTTCCGAGTCATTTAAATTGAAAAACAAAAGACTTCTCCTTTTTAAGATCAAACTCGTAAATATTATCTCGATAAATAAAAGTAGCAGATTGGTCTTTTAAGGAATTAACGGTAAGTTGCCTCAGCACACCTTTGCTCCACTCCATATCTACCATAATATTTCCTCTAGCAGTAAGACCTTTAATATATCCGCTCGCCCAAGCTTTGGGTAAAGCTGGTAAAAGCCGGATACCACGATCTTCATGCGATTGAAGTAACATTTCCACCACTCCCGAAGTATATCCAAAGTTTCCATCGATCTGAAAAGGAGGATGTGCATCAAAAAGATTTTTAAACATCGATTTTTGAAACAGCAGTTGAATGTGTTTATGAGCCATTTCTCCATCCATCAAACGCGCAAAGCAATTGATGAGCCAGGCCCTGCTCCACCCTGTTCCTGCACCACCATGATCCAAGCGGTAATCCAAGGTTTTTCTTACGGCCTGAAAGATTTCGGGGTGTTCGTCTTTGGAAACCTGATCTCCAGGATGAAAGCCGTAAAGATGAGACATGTGCCTGTGTCCGGGCTCGGGCTCATCATATTCTCTATCCCATTCCAAGATTCTTCCCCCTTTTCCCAAAACAAATCCGGGGCGAAGTTTTTGTAGTTGGTCGCTGATTTTTGCAGTCAATTCACTTTTGATATTTAAAATTTTACTGGCTTCGAGCAAATTGGTGAAAATCTCATAAATCACCTGTTGATCCATGGCACTTCCCCTGCAAAGGGCAACCTTTTGACCTTTCTCGTTGATGTACCTATTCTCTGGGGAAGAAGAAGGAACAGAGATTAAAGTTTGATCTCTTGGGTCTTTCACCAACCAGTCGGAATAAAATTGAGCTACCTCTTCCATAGCAGGAAAAGCCCTTTCCCTCAGAAATCTTTCGTCTTGAGTAAATTGATAGTGATACCAATAATGTTGCATCATCCACCCCCCTGCTCCGAACGAAACGCCCCAATAGGCCGTTGCTGCTCTTAGCCACGAAGGCACCCATAGATCTGTGGCATGAGGAAAGACACTGCCTCGCATTCCAAAATTCTTTTGGGCTGTGATCATACCACTCTCCACCAATCGATCCATATAATCAAACAAAGGTTCATTCAATTCGTGAAGCCCTGTCAAATTGGCCAACCAATAGTTCATCTGTAAGTTAATATTCAGATGATAATCGGCATTCCAAGGGGCACTGATGTGTTTGTTCCACAAGCCCTGAAGATTAGCAGGTTGGGTACCGGGTCGTGAAGATCCGATAAGCAAATACCGACCATAGTCAAACAAAAGCTGACTCAGCCCCGGATCCAATGAATCTACTTTTACCCTTTCCAATCTTTGGTCTGTAGAAAGAAGCGTCAACGCCTTGTCACCGGCCAACTCAAATTGGGTTCTGTTAAAATAAGATTGATGGTCTTTGATGTGCAAGTGTTCAATCTCCTCCAAAGTAGTTGCCTGTAATTTTTTGAGTTCTTTATCATTTTTTTCCACATACTGAGGAGTATAGTAATCAGAATTACTTACAATAAAAAGGGTGAGTTTCTTAACGCCGGTTAGAGCTAGTCCATCGTCAAGGGAGGTAATCTTTCCTCCTGTATGCTGAGCTGAAAGTCGGGTTTCAAATTTAACTCCCGTCAATATGGGATAAGGCTCAGATTTGAATTTCCCTGCGCGCTGAGTGACCTCTCCTTGCATGACGATCTGTTGATCAAAACTTTTAACATTTACTGTTTTCTCTCCCTCATCCAAGGGACGATCCAATCTGATATTTCCATTCAACCCCTCAGGATGATCTGATTTTAGAGTGATGACTATGGTTTGGTGGGGGTGAGAAACAAAAACCTTTTGCTTTACTTCATGCCCCTCTACTTTATAGTTGGTATGTGAAATAGCAGTGCTTAGGTCCAAGGAGCGTTTGTAACCGGAAACATCACGATGCTCCCAATTTAGAAACAAGTCCCCCAAAGTTTGGTGCGAACGGGTGATGGACTTGTTGGAAAAATAGTAAACCATCAAAGAATCTGCCGATTTAGCATCACCTTGTAAAAGAATTTCACGAATGGATTTTAATTCCTCAGGTCCTCCCGATGGATGTTCCCACTGAAGATCATAAGGCCAAAGCGAATCATCGTTTAATTGAATCCGATCACTCCCTGGGCGGCCAAAAACCATAACACCCAACCTCCCGTTTCCGAGCGGTAGCGCCTCCTCCCAAACCGTTGCTGGTTCTTCATACCATAGGGTTTGGTAAATTGTATTTTTCTTAGATTCAGTACATCCTGAGAGAATTAAAAATAAAATCGGAATAAAAGTGCTTTTGTTCAGTTGATAAAACATGGCTGTTCATTTTAGATGAAATTACAAACTATTAGGGTAACCATTTTGGAATAGAATTGTCTGATGTAACACAAAAGAAATACAGTATAATACTTGGCAATATATACACACTAATTGGGCTTATTTTGGTTAGGAAAGATTTTTTTTGGAAGGAGATTCTTGATATTTTGTAGTGAAAAGATATTTTAACACCCCTCCTCCCTATACTTCGCATTAAGTCAGTTGCCAAACCCCTTTTGAAGATTTTGTTATTTTAGAGACATGAAAAAGCTAATTTTAATTTCCTTCTTCATATCAGCATTAGCAACCCAAGCTCAATCACCTTGGGTTTATAACATTAAATTATCTGAGGTAAATAATTCAATGTGGGATGGTTTACCTCAAGTTGATAAAAACTATTATTAGAATAAAGCAAACAATCTCTATAAAATGGATTTAAAGGTTCAGATAAAAAAATTAATTTCCTTTGAAGATGATATTAAAACCATACCAGCATTAAATGAGTGGAGAGATGTGAGGATGGAAAGAAAGCCAATCAAAAATTCTTCTGGCAAACTAAAAATCGATAAGTATGCAAGCTGGAAAAGAGGGTCTAGTTCTACACTAGATTATGGAGATGGTACAATAATTACTACTACTGTTTACACCAAAGAGATAGGAAATACATTTCATATGCATACAGTTACTAGAGAAAATGGTGAAATTACGGATGTTATAAAGTCATCTTCATCCTATTAACCGATTGCAATGATTGTATTATATTTGCCAAAATAGTTAGTGAAAAAGTACTGATATGGTAACAATTATTATTAACAATAACCACAAATCACTCTAACTATCTGATTTGCAATTTTTAGGCCTCGTAGCATAACTTAATAGTGCACTTGATTACGGCTTAATCGGTATCCCCTTTTTCTTGTTAGTTAATATTGAAAAACTCCAGTAATTACTGGTATGTTGTCATTATATATATACATATCTTTGTAAGAACAAGCGTAAGAACATAATTACAGCAGTAAGAACAAATGGCTACAATTTCCTTTACCCTGCGAAGTAAAAAAACACTAAAAACAGATGTTTTAATCCAATTTACAGCCTCAAGGGAACAACAGACCAAAAGAGGAATAAAGGGGCTTAAAATTACTCCTATGCATTGGGATAGCATTAAAAAACGTGTTACCGAGCAACACGAGGGATTTGAGGACATAAACCTCCACTTAAACGAATGGGAGGCGAAAATGAAAGATGCTGAAACTAAAATGCAAACAGGTAAATTATCATACTACTCTGCAATTGATTACGTGATGAATAAAGCCAATGTCAAAACCATTGACGATTATCTTGAAACTTCATACAAATCAAACAACACTAACCTTAATGTAGAACATTACAGTCGTTGTCTTAAATATTTTAAGAAGCACCTACACATAAAAGGAAGGCTTGCTTTTGAAGATGTTGACAACGCTTTATTAATGAAGTATAAAAGGATAGCTACAGAGAAAGTAAGGAATGGCGATAATTCTGCAAAGACATTCACTACATATAAAAATGGGGTGATGGCTTTAATTAATGATGCAGTTGATAATGGATTTGTAGCCGATAGGGTGAAGCCTAACAAGAAACACCGAATAAAAGGACGCACAGGAACAAAGGGTGTAAATAGGGCCAACACAACAGAGGAGTTATTTGAGGCTCTAACAAAGGCTAATACTATTCAAAGATGGCAATCCTGTGCATTATGGCTTGTTATGTTTGGAATGCGAGGTATGTATCCTGCTGACTTGGTTCGTTTTACTGACGCAAGACTCAAAAACAAGAATATTAAACCTGTTGCAAAGAATTTTAATGCTTGGATAACTGACGACTTATATCTTGATTACGACAGGTCAAAGGAGGAAACCGCTTTTTTATACATCCGATTATTTAAGCCAATTAGAATTATTTGGGAGCGGTTAAAATATTCAATTATCTATACACATTCTGAAAAGAAGATTGGTGGGAAATATATTACAACAGGCATTGACAATAAAATCAGTTTATTTGAATACGACAACAGACAGTATCCCAATAAACATAAAGATATGTGGGATACTTTTAACGATAAGTTTGCAAGGATGGGATTAAAGAACATCACATTCAAACAGGCAAGAAAGACTTTCTTCCAAACAGCGGAAGACGAACTTGATAAGTTAGAAGCTAAATGGCTTGTGGGACACGACATTGACCAACTATCTACAAGGAGCTACAGCGATTACAGACGCAAAAAGATAATAGAAAAGACTGACGCTAACCACCAAAAGGTACTTGATGAATTTAAGTTTGATAAGTTGGTTGAGTTTGCTGTCTATCGCCTAAAATTTCTAATTGAACAAAAAGGCTATCCTGAATGGTTAATGATGGTATCAGGTGTCCATACAGATTTAGATAAAAAGAAAGTGTCGGTTGCTTTCAGGGATAAAAGAAGATATTGGGTTGAGGTAGATAAGAAATATCATAGATTCTTTAATGACCAATCTATGGAAGAAGACTATTGGGAGGATTTAGACGATTATATAGACGGTCAAACCAACAAGAAAATAACTGAAAGGATATACAAAAAATTAAGCCAAATAGAGGCAGTCAAGAACGACATTCAGAAAAAAGGAAAAGTCATTGATTTAAATAAAAGAACGGCTTAATATATTAAGCACAAAACCAAAGGAATATCTATTGACTTTGTTAATGCGAAGTATAGGGGGTATTAAAGATTTACCAATCGTCGTCTTCCTCTGC
>CESO01031260.1_pt1 | contig 42963 bp, 32 predicted proteins | sample 356341 | NCBI WGS metagenome assembly CESO01 (sample SAMEA2621812, study PRJEB7988) | marine metagenome | biome: marine biome (ENVO:00000447); feature: deep chlorophyll maximum layer (ENVO:xxxxxxxx); material: "saline water (ENVO:00002010), including plankton (ENVO:xxxxxxxx)" | depth 35 m | reverse complement strand
GCCAGCGGCGCATTCTCGGCACCGATGGAGGTCGGGATCTCCTGCAGTTCCTCGACCGGGACCATTTCAGGTGATGGAGCCTTCGGGGGAGTCTGTTCATCCTCGGATCCGGAAACGGGAAGTGGACAGAACAGGAGGAGGATGAGGATTGTCGCCGTGGATCTATTCATCGCGGGCCTCTCTCGCAAGACGCCTGTAATACTCGATCGTCATCCGCTCGTAGAGGGATGAGTATGAATCCTGACGGCCCTGCTGCAGCATCTTACGGACACGATCGGGGAGTGTTCCCCATTCGCTGTCCATCTCGTCGATGGATCCTCCGAGATTCGGATCGGAGGCGTCCATGACGGAAGGTTGATCCCCGGAATCACCACTGTCGGCAGAAGCCTGTTGTTCCGGTTGGCCGGGTTGGCCGGATTGCTGCTGTGATCCGGGTTCCGGTTGGCTCTGGCTGCTCGAGGAGGAGGATTGCTGTTGCTGCTCCTGATCCTGGGCCATCTGGAGAAGTTGATCCAGTTGGTAGATCACATCCTGCTGCAGTCTCTGTGTCTGCACTCCGGTCGAATCGATCTCGAGTCTTCGAGCCGCTTCGTGCATCGATGTGATCGCTTCGGTGAGTGGTTCCAGCCCCTCCAGGGGTTCACCGGGGATCACGACCGGTTCGAAGTGCTCCGGGTCGTCCTCGGACTCGATGCCGAGGAGTTCATCGAGATCCGGAAGGGAATCCATCGTCGATCCGGATGGGGATTCCTCGGATGAAAGGTGGAACCTCGGAACAGGGATGGGAACGACATCGGATTCGTCCGGTTGGAAATCCTGATCATTGCGGGCCTGCTCCTGTTCCTTGAGCTTCTCCATCATCTCGAGCCCGAGTTCGACCAGCGCATCCTGTTGGCCGGCAAGATCGTTCATGACGAACGAACGGGATTCGCCATATTGGTCCGGATCGATCTCCATTGATCTGGTCTCCTCGAGCAGCGAGACCTGCATGCTTCGAAGGAGCTTGATTTCGGAGATGGGGGGAATGAGACCCTGTTGTGGTGGAGATGAACCACCGGATGCGCCGCCGGAACCGGATTGCTGTCCATCGGCGAACCGATCCTCATCCGATTCCTGCTCGATGGATTCGGCCAGGGCGAACAGTTCACGGACCATGATTTCCTGTCTTCGCTGGACCATCCGGTTCGCCACCCCGTCCTTCAGATCCGAGGTGATCGATCTGGACAGTGAATCGAGACGATCGTGCATGTGCCGGAACGTCGATGATTCGAGCAGTTCCTCGTTGTCGTCGCCGATCTTCAGGATCGAGATCCTGATCTCCTCCTGTTCGCGCGAGATCCGGCGAGCCTCGAATCGACTTCGTCGATCCAGCTTGTCCAGGGTGATGAGCGGGGAAGTCTGCTCCACGAGCGAAACCTCCCTCTCACCGATGGATCTGTAGAGAGCGGCCAGTTCACCTCTTTCCCCGTTCTGCATCTCCTCCCGGGCCTGATCCATCTCCGAAGTCGTGTCCTCGAGTGCGGTTTCGAGCAGTTGGAGTGAGCGTTCCTCGTGACCCCGCACGGCGGCACCGTCGATGGTGGAGGATCGAAGAATCCTGATCGCACCGGCCTGTTCTCCGGCGGCACGGTCGAGTGTCCTGGAGACTCCACGGGTCTCGTCACCGGACTCCCGTGCCTGCTTCGAGACGGAAAGGGAGTTCGTCCGCAACCGGATCATGGGCGTATCACGCCCCACGAAGGAGCCCGATTGGATTGCGTTCCCGAGACGTTCGAGCTCGCGACGCTGCATCCGCACGAGGCGTTCGATGGAATCACGAAGTGCCTCGAGGTTTCTCACCAGTTCCTCGACGTCGACGGCATTGCTCTCCTCGAGCATGCTGCGGACCTGATTGAGTGAATCGAGAACCTGCTGTTGCGAACGTGTCGCCGACTGCATCAGACCCTGGGAAACCTGTTCGGACGCCTCGCGCATCCGATCCACGACCTCCTCGTCCTCGACCTTCTCCATGGCCGACTGCATGGCCTCGGACTGGTTCGGGGCGATGTCCTTCATGGACTCCATCCGCTCTTCGAGTGATTCCACGAGATCACGCGCTTCTTCGGTCAGAGCAAGCTGCTCCCGTGATATCCCCTCGATCGCCGAATCCTGTTCCGCGTCCATGTCCTCGGGAGTCAACCCGATCAGATCCTGGCCCAGGCTCGAGGTCCGCTCCTGGATCGCGGCCTGCTGTTCGATGAGCTGGTCCACCTGTCTCGAGATGATCCACGCCTCCTCGTCCTCACCGAGCATGGAGACGAGTTCGCCCAGTTCGAAGCGAACCTCCTCCTGTCGATCGAGCAGCGTCTCGCGATCCTGTTCCTCATCCCGCAGAAGGTCGGTCGCGGAATCCGAAGCGGCGACGGCCCGGTCGATGGTGTCGTCGGAGAACGTCAACAGGGCTTCGATCTGCTGATTGTCGGATCTGTTCATCTCCATCTCGTCCTCGATGGATTCGAGCTGGTCGGACTGCTCCTGGAGTGCTCTTCCGATCGCCGCCTGCTCACGCTGGTCGGATGTGGTCCAGGTTCCGGATCGAACCACCCTCTGAAGTTGATCCTGCCGCGCATCGAGTTCCTTCGCCCTCTGTTGGAGGATCTTGAACTTGTTCCGGATCATCGACAGGAACCTGCTCTCGTCGATGATCTGGATTCGTCGTGGCTGCGCAGTGGTTGCCCGGTCGAGACCGTCGGGAGAACGGTGGGAATCCCATGCCATCCCCTCGAGGATGATCGTGGTGCCGGGTTCGAAATCGAAATCGGACAATGCGATCGTATCCTCGATCGATCCGGTGCCGACACCGATGATCGACTCCCTTCGCCATGTGGAGGCGGATGAATCCGTCGCTTCGGCCGGCACACTCCGCTCCGCGACCACACGCAGACGATCGAGTCGGATGTCGTCGGATCCACTCAACCTCACCTCGATGTCGGCTTCGGGAAGAACCGACATGTCGTTGGAGGGCAGTTCGAACGCAACGACCGGTCGGGCATCGTCGATCGACTTGATCCAGAGGTCCCATGGATCGAGTGTCTGCAGACCATGGACATCCCTGATCTGCATGACCTGCCGGACCGGATCGGTCATGGTCCATGAAAGTGTGAATCGTTCGGGTGAACCCGGATCGTGTACGAGGGTGGGTGGTGGAGTGGTCGATGTGATCAGGATGTCGTCGAGCCAGGCTGCTCTCGATGGACCATCCTCTGGAATCGAAAGGTCGTTGTTGGACACGATCTCGAGTTCGACCCTGGAACCGACCAGAACCGGATCGGAGACGCGGTTCACCGGAACGGTTCCATCCACCAACCTGGTCACGATCTGGTTTCCGGATCCACCGACGTAGTCCGGAGGAACGATGCGCATCTCCGCGTCGACGATTCTCGGCATGTCGACGAGACGGATGGATGTTGAATCGGTGGACGCATCCTCGGTCCGGAAGCGGTATTCGAAGGAGTCACCCGATGGTTCGATGGTCCGTTCGTGGATCGAATCCGATTGATGCGTCATCAGCACCGAGGACCATTGATCAGATCCACCCGACCCGATCGAACGGTATTCGACCCACACGGGATCGTCCGGAGATCCCTGGGTGTCGTTGCTCGCCCTCATGAGAAGCGTCGTGCCACGACCATGGACGAGTCCGTCGGAACCATCCATGAGCGAGGATACGGATGTTCTCGCCGGCCACGCGGCGTCGGACGCCGGGAGCAGGATCCTCGACAACGCCGTACCGGTCGTGGATGGCGAGGTGATCGTCAGGACGACGATGGCGACCACGACGGCCAGTCCGCCGAGTGACCAGACGATCGCGCCTCGTGGTCGAAGAATCCTGTCGTCGGAGATCGATGCGAGAACGGACTCCGCATCCTCGATGCTCGATGCGATTCCGGGATGACCGGTGTCGCCATCCAGGAATTGACTGGCGGACGCGATGCGCCCCTCGGTGGAGCTGTGAATGCGTTCGATGCGCAGGGCGACATCCATTCTGGTCGGTCTGAACCTGATCATCGGAACGAGGCATGTGACGAACATCCACACCACGCTCGACGCGAAGAGGAGGAACAGGACGAATCTGAACAACATGTCGAATCGGATGTACCAGTCGATGACGACGAGTACCGCGAGAATCGAGAGTACGGACACCCCGATCAGTCCGGATCCCCTCAGGAGAAGGAGGTTCCTGGACGATCTACGGATTCCATCGAGTTGACGATTCAGTTCCATCCACAGTCATTGTCCACCGTGGGGGGACCTGAGACCACCGACTTTCCTAACTTTTCACCCAACTCAAGCCAATCTGAAGACCCTGCGACCCATCCACTCGATGCCGACCAGAAGGACTGGAATGATCAGAAGCCATGGGTTGCTCCAGATCGATCTCTGGAGAATCCTCTCGGATGTGATCGAACGATCCGGAATTCGCTCGGGAAGGGATTGGATTCCGGTCGGGGAGACCACCACACCACCCGTGCCCTCGGACATCTCGAGAAGCAACGCATGGTTCGTGGCGGGATTGGCCATCTCTCCACCGGGATCGATGACCGTGGTCTCGGACGATGCGGCATCGGATGGAAGCGGGGGGAGAAGATCGAGTGTGTATCGACCGGGCTGCATCGGCACCCATGTCGTCGTCCACGTGTTCGTGTTTCCGTCGACCCGGATCAGGGACATCCTTCTCGAGGTCCCGGACTGCTCACCGACCAGCTCGATGTCGATGATGTCGTCGATGTCGTCGATGATCGATTCATCGAGGACGCGGACCGTCACGCGCTGGGGTCTTCCGACCTCGGTCACCGGGGGCGACAGCTCGATGGTGATCGCCTGATCGTCGTCGGACACGGTCGACCGAAGCAGTGAACGGATCAACTGGATCCAGAACTGTTCGTAGAGACGTTCCCCGTATCCGTGCCTCCATCTCCATATCTCGTCGGTCGTGTTGTAGATGGATCTGCCTGCTCCGTACCTCATCGAGAGGACGACGGGATAGGACCAGGTGTCGGTTGAATCCGTGTCCACGATCGAGGCGAGGATCTGGGTCGTGGGTTTGAGTGATTTCCGTTCGACGGACTGCATCCACTGCATGGCTGGCCAGCCGATGTCCGGGTTCGACAGGACGCTTTCCCAGATCGGTCTGCCGTCCTGTTCGATCTGGAGGACTCCGATCCGATCCGCCTCGTCGGTCGGCTCCACGTGCACCTGTCCGGATTTCCGTTCCGGCCTGATCGGCGCATTGAACGGGATGGTGTTCGAGAGCACCGAGGATTTCCAGTCGGATGGAGTCCATCTCGGACCGGCGATCCACATGATTCCCAGTGAACCGTCGCCGACGAGCGAGTCGATCATGTTCTGCTGTTCATTCGAGAGCGACGAGGACGGGATGTCGCCGATGATGATGATGTCGAAGTCCTCGAACTCCTCCATCGAAGAGGGAAGACGGGTGATCGGACGATCCCCCTCCTGCGCGTAGTCGTTGTCCGCGGAAAGAAGCATGATCGAACTCTCGATCGAGGTCTCGCGGATCAGCAGGTTCTTGAGGTACCTGTATTCCCATCTCGGGTACCCGTCGATGTAGAGCACACGGAGCGGGTCTTCGACCAGTTCGATGCGTATGTTCTTGGTGTTGTTCATCGAGACCAGATCATCACCCGTCGGTTCGAGTTCGACGATCCAGTCGGTGTCGCCCTGGAATGCGGGTTCGCCCACGAGTGTGAATCGGCTTCGACCCGATTCGATGGGAATGCGGTCGTACTCCTCTCCGCTGTCGATGCTCCTGAGGACGAGATCACCCTCCATCGCATTCTCACCGGTTCCACTTCTGGACAGGTCCACGATGACCGGAACCTTGTCGCCCATGTACGCGAAGGCCGGTGATCTGGTGGATTCGATGCCGATGTCGATCCGTCCGTCCGTTGAACCCAGGGGAATGGAGATGATCGGTATCGCCTTCGAACGGAGTTTCGCGGTGAGCCCCCTGGGAACCGGTTGCGTGGATCGACCGTCGCTGAGAAGCACGATCGACGAGATCGGATTCAACATCGAACCCGATGAGATCTGCTCGATCGACATCGAGATGTCGGTTGCATCGCCGGCCGGGGGAGGAAGTGGTGATTCGGAGACCGTGGGATCCGCGATCACGTACGAATGGTCGTCGAATCCGTACCATTCGACGGTCCGATCCCTCGATATCTCCTTCCAGACGTTCGATGCGCCGAGGATCCCGGTGAGCTGATCCTCCCGCGTTCCGAGGGATCCATCCTCCGAAACCACGTCCATCGTCGTCATCGAGGTGCTTCGATCCAACAGGATGATCACCTTGTCGTCGACCCGCTCCTGGTTCCTGGTCTCGATCACCGGACCGGAGATGTACACGAGCACGATCATCAGGATCGCGAACCGGAGCGTCGTCAGCGACCACCGGACCCATGACGGCAGATCGGTTCTCCGGTATGCCCAGATGGATGTGAACACACAGACGGCGATCAGGATCATCCAGATCCATTCAGGCCATGGATGAAGCCATCCGATCGATGGTGCAGTCGTGGAAATCGACATCAGACAGACTCCGATGATGATTTCGGAGTGGAGTGGCTGAAGAATCTCGACAGCAGTGTTTCCAGAACGAGCACTGCGAGCAGCAGAAGCAGCAGCAGTCTCGTCAGGGACGATCCGGATGCGGAACGATCTCCGGTGGTGGATGCATCGAGGAGCGTCCAGCGGGATCCGAAGATCGACGTGATGTCGGAGGGCGACAGGGTCCGTGTCGATGTGCTGCCGGGATGGATGTTCAGGGAGATGTTTCCGACGGTGTTCCGAAGGGGACCTTCGATCATCCAGTGTCCGGCGGCATCGGGTCGCATCACCGGCACACCGGACTCGCGATCGATCGAGATGCGTCTTCCATCGGAGCTGGTGAGTGCGGTTCCATCCGCGACGATGGGATCACCGACGAGCTTCTGACCTCTGCCCCGACGCGCGGAAAGACCATTCCTGATCAGCTCCTGCATCAACGGAACCATCAAGGGCTTCATGGGCAGATCCGACCATGAGGGATCCATCGAGATCGAGAAGTGGATGATGGAACCCGACTCGTCGGATTGGGGATCGGATGTTATGAGAAGGGGGGTTCCATCACCCAGTCGAAGGATGGTTCTGGAACCTTCTCCCGCCTCGAGCACCATCGACTTGTCCACCTTGATCGACTCGAGGAGCGCTGGAAGATCGCTGGCGATGGGATTGAGGTTCGAGTCGGTGTCCTCGGTGGTCTCGATGCCTTCCGGTTCATCGAAGGTGCGCACCTGTTGTTGCCAGGACCATGGAAGATCGAATCGACGCTCGATGATCTCGGTCCAGGGATGCACATCCATGTTGGACGGAGGGAAGATCATGAGGACTCCGCCGGAATCGACGAACGAGACGATCCTGTCCAGGGTGGACTCGGAAAGCATGTTCGGGTTCGCGACGATCACCACGTCGGTGTCGTGGAAGTCGGAATCGACCACTGCGATCGAGGGCATCCTCCGGATGTCGATGGCATCGAGTTCGGTGGGATCAAGTGCGTATTCGATCCAACTCGATGCGGCCAGCTCGTCCGGTCCGGTCTTGAACGGGTCGAGCAGGAGGATTCCGATCCGATCCGCGACATCAAGATCGAGGTACCACGAATCATCCAGTTGATTCGAATCGGACTCCATCAGGCGGACGTGGATCGAAGTCAGTCCTCGTCCCGATGTTCCCATCGGAAGCTGGATCTCGACATCCGCCTCGGATTGCCCTGATTGCCACATCCAGGTGGTTTCCGTGGATCCATCGGCGGAGTCGGCGACGATCGTGGATCGATCGGCGTTCAGGTCGTCGTGGTCGCGCACGAGGTGCACACGGGCGGATCCGCCCATCGAGGCCCTTCCGCTTTCGCGCTCGTCGGGATCCATGAAGACGAATCTCCTGATCGGATCGACGGATTCGATTCTCGTGTTGCCGGCGCTCCATTCGACCGGTTGCGTGATGGAGAGTTCCACGTCGTCCGGAAACTCGATGTTCAACCGGTCGAGTTCGTGCATCGATCCGGAACGGAACGGACTGAAGACGACGATCCTGTCGAGGGAATCGTTGGTGCCGGATTCGATGTCCACGACCGCCTCGTTGAGGGACCTCCTGAAATCCGTGGGAAATCCGGTCCGTTCGATCGAATCGACGAACGCCGAGGCCGAGTTGAGAATGGTGGTCGACCCGACGATCGGCGTGGTTCCGGTGGTCTCGATGATCGTCACGCGATCTCCGTCGGTCGCGGAACGTATGTACTCGGACGCGGCCTTCGTGACCGATTCGAAGTCGCCGATGTTCGATGAATCCGATGTGTGGGTCGATGCCCCGTTGTCGATCACGATGTAGTGGTGGGTCGATCCCGAACCCAGCCAGGATGACTGGTCGAGCAGCGGTTGCGAAAGGGCCAGGCCGAGCAGGAGGGGGACCGCGCATCGGAGAACGAGAAGGATGATCTGTTCGAGACGAACGCGTCGCCTGCGTGCCGCCCAGGCCTGCAGTACGAACTGCATCGCGGCCCACTCGACCGTGCGCCGCTTCCGCCTGAACAGGAGGTGGATCGCCAGTGGTATCGACACCGCACCCGCCCCGGCGATCGCGATGATCGGTGTGGTGAGCACGAGACCGAGATTCACGATCTGATCAGCTGGCATGGTGCTTCCTCGACCATGCCGTCCTTCTCGCGATGAGGTAGGCGAGAGCCGGACCCACCGAATCATGGGAATCGACGGTGTGGTAGTCGAATCCGAATCCGGACAGCATTCCATTCAACTCGTTCTGATGTGCATGGAGGGCATCGAGGTACGCCTGACGGATGGCGGGTGGATCGATGCGGATCCGATCGTCACCCTCGAGTCCGACGAACATCGATGGATCGGGCTGTTCGAACCTCATCTCGTCGCGATCGAGGATCTGCAGACAGATGACGTCGTGCTTCCGGTGACGGAATCTCGCCATCGCGGATCGGATCGATCCGGGATCCTGGAGGAAATCGGAGATGATGATGAACAGCGATCTGTTCGTGGTGGTCGAGAGAATCTGTTCGGTCGTCTTCTCGATGTCGGTGGTCTCGTCGACGGGCTGCCCGGAGAGGAGGGACACGATCCGTCTCCATTGACCGGTGTTGCTGCTGAGACCGACCTTCTGGATGATTCCGTCGGCGAACATGGTGAGGCCGATCCGGTCCGACTGCTGAAGGGACATCCAGGCCAGTGCGGTCGCGGTTGCGGTCGCGTGGTCGAACTTCGTCCATGAACCGGTCGTGCGGCTCGCTTCGGTGCCGCCCCAGCCCTTCTTGATCCCCATCGTCCCGAAGGACATCGATGCGGAACAATCGACGAGGAGGGAGACGTCGAGAGTCGTCTCCTGCTCGTACTGCTTGATCGCAAGTCGATCGGATCGGCCGTAGACCTTCCAATCGAGGTGCCGGAGATCGTCACCGGGTACGTACTGGCGGTGCTGCTCGAACTCGACGGACATTCCCTGAAGCGGAGACTGGTGTGAACCGCTTCGTATTCCATCCACGATCATCCTCGCGCGGAGATCGAACGGAGCGAGTTGCGAGAGTGTTTCAGGTGAGAGATACGATTCAGCGGACATCTTTCACCGTTCCATCGTGGTTCTGCATGGTGATCAGGAGATCCGGATCAACGCATCACCTGGTCCATCTGCTTGTTCGTCTCGGGATCGATGTCGTCCACCGGAAGCCAATCGAGCAGTTCGCGGATGATCATCTCTGTGTTGACGCCGTCGGATTCCGCATTGAAGTTCGTGAGGATCCTGTGCCTGAGAACGGGCAGGGCGACTTCCTTGACGTGCGTCGGGGTGACGTGTGTGGCGCCGCACATCGCGGCCCGCGCCTTCGCGGCGAGAATGAGGAACTGGCTCGCCCTGGGTCCTGCTCCCCAATTGACGTAGTTGCGGATCATCGACGGAAGTTCGGACGACCCGTCGAGTTGATCGACCCGGGTCGATCTCGCCAGGCGGATGGCGTATTCGATGACATGGTCCGCGATCGGAACATCCCGAACGATGGTCTGGAACTCCGAGAGCCGGGATCCCTCGATGACCTTCTCGATCTTCGCCACCTCGGTTGAAGTGGTTCTTCGGACGATCTCCTGCTCCTCGGACGCATCCGGGTAGGAGATCCTGATGTTGAACATGAAGCGGTCCAGCTGTGCTTCGGGAAGGGGATAGGTTCCCTCCTGCTCGATCGGATTCTGGGTCGCGAGGACGAAGAACGGACTCGGGAGCTCGTAGCGCGTCCCGCCGGCGGTGACCTGATGCTCCTGCATCGCCTCGAGCAGGGCGGCCTGGGTCTTCGGTGGAGTCCTGTTGATCTCGTCGGCGAGGATCAGGTTGGAGAAGATCGGTCCCTTGACGAATCGAAGCGATCTCGATCCGGTGGCCCTGTCCTCCTCCATGATCTCGGTGCCGGTCATGTCGGACGGCATCAGGTCGGGTGTGAACTGGATTCTCGAGAAACCGAGGTCCATCGTCCGTGCGATCGTCGAGATCAGGAGCGTCTTGGCCAGTCCCGGCACACCGACCAGCAGGGCGTGCCCACCGCAGAACATGCAGAGGAGCAGTTCATCGATCACCTGGTCCTGCCCGACCACGACCCGATGGATCTCGTTTCTGATACTCGTTGCGGACTCCGCAAGGTCGCCGATCCGTTCCGTTGCATCCTGCATGTCGTTCTGCTCCTCGAATCTGAATCCCGGTTCGGAAGTATAGCCGTGTGACCCGACCCGTTCCCGATCGGAACGAGGCCCATCCTGTCGTTTGGAAGGGGTCCGCTTCCGGTTCTTCCCCCCTCCATAATTCAATTCATCATCTTCTAATTCAGGCCTGACGTTTTGTGGACGGACCCGCCCGAACGGTCTTCAATCCATCTTCACGGGTCCCTGATGGGGGGTTTGGAGATGTGGATCGACTGTCACTTGTCCTGTCGCGTTCTGACACATCGATCCACCGGATTCGGACCTTCAATCACCACCCCCACGAACGACCGAGCCGCACCGTATGGAATCGAATCCAAACGACAGGCTGTCCACCGGTTGACCACTGTGGATTTTAATCAGGAATAGGAGGTGATCGGATCGACGATCGTGCCGGTCAGTTCCTTCTCGAGAAGGATCAGGTCCTTGTCGAGGATGGAATCCTCCCCACGCTTCGAGTCGATCGTCCGAACCGCGTGCATCACGGTCGTGTGATCACGTCCACCGAAGTAGCCGCCGATCTCCTCGAGACTGAACCTGGTGTGCTTTCTCGCCAGATACATTCCGATCTGCCTCGGCAACGAGATCGACTTGTGCCTCCGCTTGGAGAGAAGATCGGCGAGCTTCAGATCGTAGTACTTGGAGATGGTCTCGATGATCCCCTGAATGGTGAGTTGCGTCGAGTTGGTTCCGGTGACGCGTTCACCGATGGCCTTCTTGGCCAGCATGAGATCGATCTTGACGTTGTTGATGGAGGACAATCCCTGGATCTTGGTGATGGTCCCCTCTATCTCCCTGATGTTGGTGTCGATCTTTGCGGCGACGTAGCTGACCACATCCTCGGGCAGCTCGATTCCCTTCAGACCGGCCTTGCTCCTGATGATCGCCACCCTGGTTTCGTAGCAGGGGCGATCGATGTTCGCGACGAGCCCGCAGTTGAACCGGCTGATCAGGCGTTCCTCGAGTTCGGGAATCTCGTTCGGCGGTGCGTCCGAACTGAGGACGATCTGCCGTCCACCCTGATAGAGGATGTTGAAGGTGTGGAAGAACTCCTCCTGGGAGGGTCCCCGCTTCGAGAGATCGTGGATATCGTCGATGACCAGAAGGTCGTATGTCCTGAACCGGTGTCGGAACGAACTCATCTGTCCCGCCTGGACGGCGTCGAGGAACTGATTCATGAATCCGTTGCACGACGTGTAGTAGATCTTCATCGACGGGTGGTTCCGCATCGCCTCCTGGCAGATCGCCTGAAGGAGGTGCGTCTTGCCGAGTCCGACTCCGCCGTAGATGAAGAACGGGTTGTAGGCCTTGGCGGGCTTCTTCGCGACGGCGAGCGCCGCGGCGTGGGCAAGACGATTGTCCGGACCGACCACGAACGAGTCGAATGTGTAGTCGGGACTGAGAAGCATGTCCTCCTCGAAGCCGGACTGGTTGAATCCCACATGCGCCCATTCCTGGGATTCACTCTTCAGGTCGTTCGAATCCATGTTCTTCACCTGTTCCTCGCTGATGAAGAGAATGGAGACGTCCTGTCCGACCACGGACTGGGCGGCTTCGGTGAAGTAGTCCACACAACACCTCTGCAGGTATTTCAGTCGGACCTCTTCGTTGACGACAAGACGGAGCACACCTTCGAAGACCTCGAGTGCCCTGATCTCCTCGAACCAATGACGACATGTGCTGTTGTGGTGCTCGCGCAGGTGGTCGAGCATCGAAGCCATGATCTTTGGTTCGTATTTCATCATGCAAATGGATTCCCCGACCGATACGGCCGGACCTGGAACCACGCCATCCATGCAGTTGTCCGATCAACCAACTCTTCCCTGAGTGGTTGTCCCCCCACTATTTTCCCCACAACTCAAACTAACGGGGATTGAAGTGGAACGTCAACCATTTCCTGGACGATCTCAACCTTTTTCGGATCCGAGCTCGGAAACCTGATCCTCGTAGCGGAGTCGGTTCTTGTGATGATCCATCAGGAAGCAGATTCGTCCGGCGTCGTCGCCGAGAACCGTTTCGACCTTCCTGCGTGCGGCTTCGAGATGCGTTCTGCGGGAGGTATGGACGATGACCACGGTTTCAGCCTTCCAGGACTGCATTAATTCCTTCAATTGATTGATGTGAAGGTGTTTGCCGACCTTTGCACGTTCGACGTGATCGTCGTCGAAGAAGGTGCATTCCGTCACGACCACCCGGGCATCGTTGAAGGGGGTGGAAACGAGATTTTCATTCATCTCGGTGTCACCCGAATACGCCACGAGCGGCACCTGATGCGTCTGGGTGATCTCCCGTCCCTCGGAGCGGATCTTTCTCAGTTCCGACTGGGGCATTCCTGCAAACTCCTCCATGAGCTTGCTTCGATTCTCGATCACCGCGAACGACAACGCTGGAACCGTGTGTTTCGCCTCAATCGCCCGCAGGACGATGGAGGGCTTCAATTTGTAGTCCTCACCCGGAGCCAGACCGACGATCGTGTGGGCCGTCTGCTGGTTTTCGACCTGGATCCAGCCTCGCATCATCAGCTTCAGGGGTTCGGCGATCTCCGGGTGGCAGATGCACGTCCCCGGGACCATCTTCATGAACACCCGTTGACTGAAGTAGTAGGGAAGTGCCGCCACGTGATCCATGTGCCCATGGCTGAGCGCCACGATCGGGGCGGTGATCGAGATTCTCGGAGCAAGTCCGATATCGAAGTTCAGGCCCAGTTCAGGAACCTGAACCATGGTCTGCTCCCCACCGATGCTGATCCCCTGGATCCTGTACGGCGGTGCATAGACGAATCCCACCCGTTGATCCCGGGCGGGCTTTTTCGGCAACATGGTCAAACCTCCAACAGCAACGCTTCCACGTGGCCGGGGACAACTCTCGAAAGCCCCATGCTATACCCGCCCCCAGGGCTTCTCAAGACCCGTGAACCGCATTTCAACCCGGGCAACGGGAAATGTGGAACATGGTTCATCGTCGAATCGGGAAATCGACGAAAGTCGAACACCTCCCCATCCGATCACTCTCCCATGAACAGAGAACCTGGCAACGAACGGAATTCCGGTGGTGGGCGACGACGCAGCAATCTGCTGATTCACTCCATCGAGGATCTTGCGCAACGGAACGGAACACGTCTCTCGAGGTGGATGAAGACCTGGGATGCGGTGGATCACTCGTTGGTCGACAGACTGCTTCTGCAGGCGAACGAATCCCGGGACGCATCCACACTCCTTCCGGAGGCCCTCCCGCTCATCGATCACATCCATTCGCACACCGAGTCGATGGTCTCCTCCGCCATCGAGCGCGTCGAACACCTCATCGTGATGTGCAATCGGTCGTCTTCTTCCGGTGATTCGAACTGATCGAACTCAGTACTTCCGTTCGATGATTCCGTCCGCAAGTGCGATCAGCATGCTCTTCGCCGGCGAATCGGGGATATCCCGCAGTTCCGACTTCGCATCGTCGACGAGCGCCATGGCCTTGTCGAGCGTCCGTTCGATCGCACCGGTTCCATTGACGATCTCGCGCAGGGAGTCGATGTTCCTCGACTTGATCATCTCGACGATGTCGTCGTGATCCGAACCACTGCAGTCGTTCAATGCGTAGATCAGGGGGAGCGTCATCTTTCCCTTCTCGATGTCGCGACCGACGGACTTTCCGACGACATCCTTCTCGCCGATCAGATCAAGGAGATCGTCGGTGATCTGAAACGCGATTCCCGACGCGATTCCGAACCGTTCCAGTCTCAACGTCATCTCGTCGTCATCCGTCGTGATGGACGATCCGAGACGACAGGAGGCACCGATGAGCGACGCCGTCTTCTTCCTGATGATCGTGAAGTACACATCCTCGTCGACATCCAGGATCTTCCTGTTTCCGAGCTGTATCAACTCCCCCTTGCACAGGGTGTTCGTCGTCGATCCGAGCAGCAGATTCACATCCGGCATTTTCAGCGACGAGCAGAGATGGAAGGCGTTGGAGATCAGATAGTCGCCGAGCATGACGGCCATCTCGTTTCCGTGGATCTCGTTGACGGTCCGGCCACCCCTTCTGGTGTCGGCCTCATCGAGGATGTCGTCGTGGACGAGCGTGGCCATGTGGATCATCTCGACCACGGCCGCGGTCACTCGATGTGCTTCCGTCATCTCCTCCGCGCCGGAGGCGAGTGCGGACAGCAGCACCAGGGACGGTCGGAGCATCTTGCCGCGGTAGGAATCGATGTGCCCGCAGATCTGGTTGATCAGATCGTGTTCGCACTCGAGTTGCTTCTTGAAGATGATGGACACCTTCCCGAGCTCCTCGTCGAGGAATCCGGAAAGCACATCGTCGATGCTGATCATTTTGGTCAAGGACACGTCATCACCTACTTGATACCCACAATGTAGGCGACCCATCCCTCACAGGCCTCTCCTCTTTCGGAAACGGTCCAATTACCATCTCCTTCCCCCGTGTCCTCCTCGGTTCCCTCCCAATAGACGACGGTCTTCGAGAAACCCGCCTCGATGAGGAGTTCCCTGATCTCCGGAAGCGTCCAGAGCCTCCACTCGTACGTGAAGGCCTTCTTGATCTTCGTACCGTCCGGGAACTTGAAGTGGATGTAGTTCACGACGTCGCCGGTGATCGGGTCGTACAGATTCTGGTCCCAGGTGTAGGTGAATCCATCGAGGTCGCGATCCTCCGTCATCTCCTTGAACGAGTCGCTGCCTCCATACGCATCGAGGATGAACAATCCGTCGTCCACGAGTTCCCCGAGCACCGTCCGGTAGTAGTCCCGGATCTGTTCCCTGGTCTTGAAGATGAAGTAGCTGAAGTTCGTCGCGAGAATCGTGTCGCACGGATCGGTCTTGGTCGAAAGCACGTCGCCTTCGATCAATTCGAGTCGCGATCGCTGATCATCATCGAGTTTGTCCTCGAGACGGTTCTTCGTCCATTCGAGCGTCGGTGCATCGAGGTCGACGCCGACCGCGATGTTGCTCTCGCGACGCTTCACCCACTCGATCGAGATCGCCGCGGTACCGCAGAAATCCTCCCGGAGCCGCGAGGCCTCTCGCTCCCGCTGCTCCTGCCAGATCTGATCGATGATGTCGATCTCACTTTCAGGTTCCTGAACCGACAACTCGTAGAGTTCGAGCAGGTCCGCACCCTTGGCGGTCTTCCACCCTTTTTTCTTCGGTTGCTTCCGTTTTTTCGCTGGTCGACGTGACATGGGGGGCAGTGTATCCGACAGGGGGTTCAGTTGGTCGCCTCGGCGGTTTCGTCCACGACATCATGGATACGCATCCACTCGCATCTCGGTTTCCATTTCCGCACGACCTGAACATGCTCCGGATGCGCCAGGTACCGCATGTAGTCGTCCTTCGAGTCGAAGGAGACGAAGAACCCGACATCATAATCGGAGTCGACTGCCGCCCGTCCGAAATCACCGTGTCGACCGGTGAACGAACCCTTCACGGTCGGGATGGTCTCCAGTCTGCTTCTGCAGTCCAGGATCAAATCATCCGCGGCATCCGGATCCTCGAGCTTCATGAGCACGATGTGGTTGATCCGGGCACGACACCCCCGATCGGAATCAGCCGCCCGACACGAGGTCAGGCACAGTACGATCATGACCAGAAGGACGGTTTTCATCGTTCCAAGTGGATTCATGCGGCGAGTATACCCCTGGGATTCCGACATCAGATGAGCTCCATTCGACCCGAATCCGACGACCAGACGGCACTGTCGATCGAATCCAGATCACCATCCCGGGACCAGGAGGCGCAGACCCTGTCCGAGCGTCTCGGACTCCGCATGGTCGACGGGCGAATCGGTGTGGACGAACTCAGGGTGGTGCTGATCGATGACCGCATCGAGCTGTGGAACTCCGCGTCGCGTCGGAAGGGCATCCGGATCGACTTCTCCGACATCGACGTCAGGACCGGTTCTGGAAATCTGTCCAAGCAGCAGCCGATCTCGAAGGCGATCTGCGGACGCCAGGATCGCCGGGAGGGGAGGAGGTTGTCGATCATCGATGCGACGGCCGGGTTCGGTCACGATGCATTCCTTCTCGCGTGCATGGGCCACCATGTCGTCGCGATCGAGCGGGATCCGGTCATCCACCTGCTTCTCGGTGATGCGCATCGTCGGATGCTGCGGGATCCCGATCTGTCCGAAGCGGCCGGTGGACGTCTTCACATCAAGCATGGTGATTCGATCGATCTCCTCGACGACATGGATCCGGTCGACGTCGTGTATCTCGATCCCATGTTCGATCCGGAGGGACGCTCGTCGGCACTTCCGAAGATCCGCGCACAGATCCTGAGAAGAATCGTGCCACCATCCGGATCGGACATCGGGTTGTTTGAATCCGCGATCAGGCGTGCCAGAAAGCGGGTCGTCGTCAAGAGATCCTCCGGGGACCAACCGTTGATTCCGGATCCCGATCTGCAGATCTCCGGAAAGATCGTCCGATACGACATCTATCTTCCACCAAACGACAACTGAATCCGCTGGAGCGACTTCACATCAGCCGGTACACTTGCTCACAGAGGTAACCACCATGGACAAGGCAGCAAAACGAGCCTGGACCGTTCTCGCAATCATCTTCGCGATCTTCATGATCGGGTTGTTCATGGTTTCGATGTGGGGTGGCCCGTACCAGGCCGACAGTCGTTGGCTTCAGCAGGAAGCCCCGACCTTCCCCGGTTGAACGATCGAATCGTTCGAACCGGACCTCTCGAGGTGAATGGAGCATATCGGGCTCGAACCGATAACCTCCGCCTTGCAAAGGCGGCGCTCTCCCAATTGAGCTAATGCCCCTCGACGTTCAGACTAGTCTACAGGAACCAGCGCGGTATTCGTAGCCATCAGGTCCACTCGAGCCGTCTCGACGATATTGACCTGAAGAACGGGGTCGTAGGCGATCTGTCCCATAACCCCGATGTGCTGGCCGATCATGTTCCCGATCATGTCCGATGATTCGGGACGCACGTAGGCGAGGGTCCGGTTGGTGCGGGAGTCCTGGATCCGGTACAGCATCGGACGATCCATCCCGTCGAAGACGGCCGATGTGCTCAACAGTCCCACGACCTCGTAGTCTCCGGTGTTGGCGATGGCGATCTCCCGATCCACCGCATCGCCCTGTGATCGTTCGATCCGGACCAGAAGCTCGTCGATCGCCTGGTCCTGGCCCCGGAGCGAGTTGTAGACGTCGATCTGGTCGGCACGCATCCTGGCATATCGTGCCCTGATCGGATCCTCCTCCTCCTCGCTGGCGAGGAGGAAGTCGTCCTTGAGACACTTCAACTCCTCGGCATCGAGATCACTCAACGCAACCCCTTCGTAGGCGGTTTCGATGATCGTCAGCATGGTCTGCTCCACTTCGACGACCTCGATCACCCTGGATTCGACGGTCACGACATCCGTGTCACTGAGGCTGATCCACTGCATCAACAGGGGACCGCCATCATCCACGATGGCGGTGGATCGACCGGTGATCAGGGTGCTTTCTGGGAGCACCACGTCGCTGTTGAAGTCTGCAGCGAAGGAGGCGAGTCCCTGACCCATGCCACGCAGGTTCTCGGCATCCGCTTCGGCACGTTCGGTCTCGATGAAGGATTCCATCACGGTGGTGTCCGTGACTTCGATCACTTCAACCTCCACCGGCTCCGATGCGGTTCCCGACGTCGCTTCGGTCTCGGTCGCGGGACGAAGTGACGCCATGTTCACCCAGCCTTCCGCGGTGTCCGGAAGCTCGACGCGATGAACGGTATGGGGCACGGCGTGAAGGCCGTCCTTCTCCGCCGTCCATGTCTCGACGATCCTGAGATTCTCACCTCTGGGGAGGATGCACAACTGTCTCCAGGAGTGGGCGAGATCGTTGGTGTTGAGATTCGGAGCGAGAATCGGAGTTGCTCCGAGCGTCTGGCCGGTCGACCCGTCGTCGGAGATCGTGAAGCGGCCCTCATCGCTTGCCGGATACTTCACATACCCGTACGCATCATCGAAGACCGGACCGATCGCGTTGATTCTCGCGTAGTTGTACTTCTCACCGGTCACGGAGACCAGATCACCCTCCTGTGCGGTGGCGAACGAGTAGTAGCTTGAATCGGCTCCACAACGAACCTGGACATCACTGTCCGTGACGACGTACCAGGTGGGTTCGGCGATGGCGGCCCCGGTCATGAGCAGGGCACCAGCAAGGAACATGGATGAAATTGATGTACTTGACCGACGAACCATGGAGTACCTCCTTGTGCCACGGGACTGGTTGTATTTTGAGGTGGCGTCTACGCCTCTTGCGAACCACCTGACGACGAGCGTATCCGCAGAAACCCCCTCAAGCAAGCGTGAAACGGCCCTCAATGCCGATCACTCCCGGCATGGATGATCTCGGAATGACGAACAGGAGCCTTCCGTGGTAATCTGTCGAACCTATCTGGAGCACTAGTGAACAAGCTTTTTCCATCCATACTCACCATCACCCTCCTCATCACAGGGTGCGCTTCGCCACTCGACAGTCCCGACGCCGGACCTGATTTCGACCACGGTCTCGATCAGGTCATCCAGCGTGAGATGAATACTGTGAACACCTGGGAAACCGAGGTCGGAACTCTTCCGCCTCCCTCCGCGGTCGAACAGGCTCTCTCCGAACGCATGGATGAACTCGAGGGCATCGTCCCCGTTCCCCCGGGATCCGATCTCGACTTCGATCTGGGGATCAATCTCAACGGCGAACCGCAGGGGCAGCGTCCGATCGAATTGCAGGCCTGCATCCGGATGGCCCTGATCAACAACCTGCTTCTCCAGAATGCCCAGCTGCAGCCCGCGATCCAGCGGGAGCAGGTCATCCAGGCGGAAGCGATCTTCGATGTGGTGCTGGGAGCCGGCTACTCGTTCACGAGAACACGGGCTCCGAACCAGGTCATCGACGTCTCGGGCCAGATCCCCGGCGACATCGCGGTCGACCCGACCACCGCGAACGTCAGGACGAACGACGCCGAAGTCAGTCTCGGCAAGCAGTTGACGACCGGTGGTTCGGTCCAGCTGTCGACGGACATCATCCGAAGCAACGTACGCGGCGACGATGATGTCGAATACAAACCCAACCCATACTGGCAGCCCGCCCTGACCCTCGACTACTCCCAGCCGATCCTTCGTGGATTCGGCGAGAAGGTCAACCTCGCCCAGGTGTACATCGCACGCAAGCTCGAACAGGAGGCGATCGAAAGTCTTCGACAGAGCCTCATCGACACCGTCGCCAACACCGAGGCCGCCTACTGGCAGCTCGCCTACTCATGGAGAGCGCTTGGAATCCAGCTCTGGCTGATCGACGCGGCGGTGGAACTCCGCGATCTGATCGATCTCCGAAGGAACTACGACGCCAGCCTCGCGGACTGGGCACAGGCGGTCTCGACCGTCCAGCAACGTGTCGCCGACGTCATCTCCTTCCAGCAGACCGTGAAGGAGGCATCAGACAACCTGAAGGTGCTCATCAACGATCCCGGATACCCGCTTTCAGGTGAAACCGTCCTTGCTCCGGTCGACGAGATGATCCATACCCCGATCGCCCTCGATCTCCGATCCTCGTTGTTGACCGCCGTATCCATGCGTCCCGACATCCGCCGGGCCATCTTCCAGATCGACATCACGAGAATCGAGGAGGTCGTCGCCGACAACGCACGGCTTCCGGAACTGGATCTCCAGGCCCAGGTCAGCACCACCGGCATGGCCGAGAACGTCGATGATGCGTACGACTCCGCCTTCGGAGGCGACTTCATCTCGTACGTGCTCGGTCTCACCTTCGAATACCCGCTCGGGAACCGCGCGGCCGAAGCAGCCTGGCGGGAGAGTCGACTCGAACGATCATCCGCCATGGTCGACTACCGGACCACGATCCAGACGGCCATCCTCGAGGTGAAGACCACCATGCGGGAGGTCATCGACAATGCCCAGTACATCGACGCGACACGCGTGGCCCGGTTGGCCACCACCGAGTACCTGCGGGCACTCGAGGTCGAACGCGAGACGCTCGCCAGTCTGACCCCGACCTTCCTGAACCTGATCTTCTCGGCTCAGGCATCACTTGCCACGGCACGGAACGACGAGTTCAATGCGATCTCCGCCTTCAACATCTCGGTCGTGAGACTTCATCAGGCGATGGGAACGATTCTCGACATGCATCAGATCGGTCTGCAGCAGCTCGACGAGAACTCGTACTGGGGACCCGTGGTCGATACGACGACCCCATGAACATCCGGATCGAGGCACCATCCGATCACGCGATCGCGTGTGCGGTCGAGCATCTGAAATCGGGTGGACTCGTCGGACTCCCGACCGAAACGGTCTACGGACTCGCCGCCTCCACCCTCGATGCCGACGCGATCGACTCCATCTTCAGGGTGAAGGGGAGGCCTTCCGACAATCCGTTGATCGCCCATGTGCGGGGACCCGACGACGCGAAGGCCATCGTCGACGGTTGGGATGAACGGTGCGACCTGCTCGCTTCCGCGTTCTGGCCGGGGCCCCTGACGATGGTGCTCCACCGAAGCGGTTCCGTTCCATCCGGTGCATCGGGTGGTCGCTCGACGCTCGCGGTCCGAAGCCCCGAACACCCGGTCGCACGTCGATTGCTCCAGGCCTTCTCTGGACCCGTTTCCGCACCCTCCGCCAACCGCAGTGGGGGCATCTCACCGACCTCCGCCGATCATGTGGCCGCCGAATTCAAGGAGGTCGATTCGGACGGGACCCTGCTGATCATCGATGGTGGTCCGTGTGCACTCGGGATCGAATCGACCGTCATCGACCTGACGAGCCCCGTTCCACGGGTGCTTCGACCGGGTTCGATCACCAACGAGATGATCCAGGAGGTCATCGGCGAGGTTGATGGATCCAGAATCGAATCCCAATCCGCATCTCCGGGAACCGGAAGCCGACACTACGCACCATCGACCCCGTTGAAGCTGATCCGATCCGATCAGCTCCGGGAACACACGGCAACGACGTCCGTCGTCGTCGGCACATCCTCGATCCTCGATGGTGCATCCGGTCCGCGGATCGGACTTCCGTCCGATCCGGACGGTTACGCGGAGGGTCTCTACGACGCACTGCGTCGTGCCGACTCGATGAATCACGATTCCATCCTCGTCGTTCTTCCGGGAGAAGGTCCCGAATGGAGGGCCGTGCTCGATCGCCTCGAACGGGCGTCGCAGGCCGCACCATGACCGTTCACGACGACCTTCGATTCCTGCTGCTGCAGGCCCGGGTCGAGGGTGATTCGATGCGTGCGGAGGAGCACCACTCGTTCGCCGTCGAACTCGCCGTCCGCGACGAGCAGATCGAGGCCCACGACATCCTTTCATCGAGCCCCGATCCGGCGATGCTGCAGGACGTCGACGCCGTACTCGTGGGTGGATCGGGTGACTTCGGCGTCGTCCGACCGCATCCTCCCATCGAGTCGTTGAAGACCTTCCTCGCCCGGACCACGGAACAGGGATTTCCCGTGTTCGCATCATGCTTCGGATTTCAGGCCCTGGTCTGCGGCCTCGGTGGTTCCGTGATCGAGGATCACGATCACGCCGAGGTCGGCACCTGTGAACTCTCGTGCACGGACGCCGCGTCGGACGATCCGATCTTCCGCAATCTTCCCCGACTGTTCGACGGGCAGGTTGGTCACAAGGATCGAGCCGACCGTCTACCGGAGGGAGCGGTCAACCTGGTCCGGAGCGAGGTGTGTCCGTATCACGCGATCCACATCGCCGGCACCAGAACATGGGCGACCCAGTTCCATCCCGAGATGAACGGGGACGACAACCGCAGACGATTCATGAACTACATCGACGACTACGGAGTCCTGTTCGGCGAGAAGGAGGCGAAGGCCCGGCTCGACGGCTGCCGACCCAGTCCCGAGGCGAATTCGATCCTTCGTCACTTCGCCGGGATGCTGGTCGACTGATCCGACTCGATGACGATGTCGGCGCGGACTCCATCGGGTCCATCCTCATCCGGAGGGCCCAGGCTGATCACGATGATTCCGACCTCCGGTGCGAGCCGGCGGATCATCCCGACCGTTCCCCCGTCGTGGTCGCTGTGGAAACGACCGAGCATGAGAATCGAAGCACCGTCGTCTCCGGGCATGGTTTCGACGACCGATCCGGCCATGGTCGCATCCCACGTCTGCTGCGCCCTGAAGAACGCTTCGGCGACATCCATGTCGATCTCCTCCTCGCCGTTGGAGGACATGAGATCCATGAAGCGCTTTCGGTAGTGACCACCAATCGGCGGATCCGGCCATTCGACCAACCCTCGTCGATCGTCCGGAAGTTCATCGAGTCGTTCGAAACCGTCGGTTCTCGCGATCCGGACATACCTTCTCGGAGCATTGGCGGCGATCACGGATGCACCATTCTCATGCGCGACGTCGATGATGGGGAGGTACCAGTCGTCCCAGCTTCCCTCGCCCGCCCATGATCCGGAGAACGTCAGCTTCGTGAAGTCCTCTGCGGTGATCAATCCGTCCCGATAGTCGTCGATGAGGATCTGCTCGTCCCGCTCGAGCATCTCCATTGCGAGCACGGACCCGACGCGACGCTTCGCGACGTCCTCGACCACGGCCCGCTGGACCAGATGGGCGACATGGTCGTCATGGATCTCCCCGAGCACGATGACATCGAACTCGTCCGTCCGCCCGATCATCTCCTCCCAGGACAACTTCTTGTCCTCGACATCGAGGATCACCACCGAACTCCGGACCTCTTCGAACGACATCCTGTGCTCGACGGAGGACTGGCATCCCGTCAGAAGAACCATGGTCATGCCGATCGCGCACAGAAGGGATGTCGAGTGTCCGGACTTCATGATCGTCGATTCTACGTCTTGAAAGCACATTGGGCACCTCGAACCGGCATCGGGATTGAGACCGGGTGGAGGCCCCGGTACACTGAACGGCTCGAAACAGGGTCCTCGATCCAGACAGGAGATTCCCGTGGTGGCAAATTCAGGTGATGTTCTCGACACGATGATCGGTGGTGATGCTCCCAGCGGCAACACGCAGGAAGCAGGCCAGATCCTCGAACAGGCGATGACGATGGATTCCGAAGGTGACCGTGACGGAGCCATCCAGATGCTTCGCAAGGCCGCTCAGGCCAATGGATGCGCGGAAGTCATCTTCCGGCTCGCCTACCTCCTGGACCTCGGGGGTGAAGAGGACGAGGCCGTCGGCTACTACGCCCAGTTGACCCAGCTTGATCGTCCCCACATCAACGCCCTGTTGAATCTCGCCGTCATCTTCGAGGACCAGGGAAACATCTCCCGGGCCGAGAAGTGCATCCGGCAGGTACTCGACACGAACCCGAACCACGAGCGTGCCATCCTGTTCATGAAGGACATCCAGGCCTCGCGCGACATGTACTACGACGAAGAGCAGGCCCGCGACGTCGCCAAGCGCAACGCGATGCTCGACACCCCGGTCACCGACTTCGAACTGTCGGTCCGTGCCCGAAACTGCCTCAAGAAGATGCAGATCCGGACCCTCGGAGATCTCCTGAAGGTCTCGGAGGCCGAACTCCTGAGCTACAAGAACTTCGGAGAGACCTCGCTCGTCGAGATCAAGAAGATGCTCTCGATGAAGGGTCTTCGACTCGGACAGAACATCGAGCATCAGTACAGCCGCGTTCGCGAGGAGATTCTCGATCAACTCAAGGGCGTCGCATCCGAGAGCGTCCTCAACAAGTCGATCACCCAGCTCGACTTCTCGGTCCGGGCCCGAAAGGCGCTGCAGCTGCTCGGAGTCCAGACGGTCGGCGATCTCGCCACCCGTACCGAAGCCGAACTCATGGGCGTCAAGAACTTCGGTGCAACGAGCCTCGATGAAACGAAGGACAAGCTCGCATCCTTCGGACTCACGCTCCGCATGCTCGACTGAGTGCCCATCGGACTCAATGCATCCAGATTCCTCCCCAACCACCGGATCGCGGCGGTGTGCTGTTGCGTGCTTCTCTCCTCGTGCGGCGACTCCGGGAAGGAAGCGACCACGACGCGACCCGACGACCATCGCCAGCCGGGCGGCACCCGACTCGTCCTTCCCACGAGCGAACCGATCGTCCGGGTTCGGCTCGAGTCCGCGAGGGATTCCGGTGAGCGAATTCCGATCGGCGACGATGGGATCGAACTCGGATTCGAACTCCACGGCGCATCGATCGGATCCTCGGATGGTCCGGTCGAGATCGAACGACGTGGACACCGTTGGATCGTCGTCCACGGGGGACGCGAGATCATCGATCGTGATTCACGGGAACCACTCGTGATCTCCGGGTCCGGACCGATGCCGGTCGGAGATCGGGGCTCCGGCTCCCACCGGTTCTCCGGAACACTGCACTGCATACCCCACTCGAACGGATCCGACGACGACTGGGACCTCGTCGAGCACGTCGCGATGGGGGACTACATTCCCGGCGTGCTGATGGGGGAGCTCTACGCGGGTTGGACATCCTCGTGCTTCGAGGCCCAGGCCGTTGCCGCGAGAAGCTACGCGTGCATGGAGATCCAGATGCGTTCGAGCCGCGACTGGGACGTCATGGCATCTCCGAGATCACAGGCGTACATCGGAGCGACCGACGATCGCACCGCACTCGAGGCCCGGGACGCGACCCGCGGGCTGGTGCTCGCCTGGAACGACGAACTCGTCCCGGGATACTTCTCCAGCTGCTGCGGGGGGCTTGCCGCCACTGCGGCACTGCAGATCAGTCCATCGCCCGTGAACCGGATACCGCCGTTGAACGGTCACGACGGCCCCGATCCCTGCACCGACTCACCCCTGTATTCGTGGAAGATCGAACGTTCCGCGAGTTCGCTCGGTGATCGACTCGAGGCCTGGGCCGTTTCCAACTCCCATCGATCCCTCAGGCGACTGACGTCGTTGAAATCGATCCAGGTGCATGAACGCAACGAACACGACCGACCGACCGTTCTCCGGATCACCGATCAGGGTGGTCGGACCGCCGATCTCGGAATCGAGGAGTTCCTGTTCGCATCGAACTACGACCACGACGGTCCACCATCGAAGAACCTGTGGTCCGGCTGGTCCACGGGCGTGGTCGACCGGGATCGAATCGTCCTCCACGGGCGTGGATTCGGCCATGGAGTGGGATTGTGCCAGTACGGCGCCCAGGAACTGGGAATCCGCGGAAAGACCTTCAGGGAGATTCTCTCCTGGTACTACCCCGGATCCTCGCTTCACGCCGCCTGGTGACGATCTTCCCGTTCGTGGACTCCTCCTGGAGTAGAATGGACCCCAATCATGTCCGATCACCCCGCCACACGATTGAGGAATCTGATGAGTCAGGGCACCGTCATGTGCCCCGGAGCCTTCAATGCGCTCGTCGGTCGGGCGATCGCCGCCGCCGGATTCGATGCGGCCTACATCTCCGGAGGAGCCACGGCGAACGCCGCGGGCGTTCCGGACGTCGGCATGCTGACGTTGACCGAGGTCTGCCGGACGATCCGCGAGGTGTGCGAAGCGAGCGGACTTCCCGTCGTGGCCGATGCCGACACCGGGTACGGCGAGGAGGAGATGATCGTCCGCGCGGTGCACGAGTACGAACGCGCCGGAGCAGCCGGAATGCACCTCGAGGACCAGGTCTTTCCGAAGCGGTGCGGACACCTCGATGGCAAGAAGCTCGTCACCACCGAACGGATGGTCGAGAACATCAGGGCCGCCGTCTCCGCGAAGGGCCATGGGGACTTCCTGATCATCGCGAGAACCGATGCCCGTTCCGTCGTCGATCTCGACGAGGCGATTCGCAGGGGAATCGCGTACCGGGAGGCCGGAGCCGACATGATCTTCCCGGAGGGTCTCTCGACCGCCGAGGAGTTCGCCGAATTCTCGAGCCGTTGTCCCGGACTCCTGCTCGCGAACATGACGGAGTTCGGCAAGACACCGGTGCTTCACATCGACCGCTTCTCGGAGATGGGCTATGACCTGGTGATCTATCCGGTCACCATGCAGCGGATCGCGATGGGTGCCGTGACCGATGCGCTCTCGAAGTTGCGTTCCGATGGTGATGTGGCCGGGATCATCGATGCCATGCAGACGCGGCAGGACCTGTACGACCTGCTCGGCTACGTACCCGGTGAACCATGGATGCACCCGAGTTCGACCGCATCCAAGGCCTGAGACGTCGTCTTCGACGCCCCGGCCTCCGATCGACTACAATCACTGGACTCTGCATTTCGGCGCTCAAGGTGCCCGATTGCACATAAATACCCCTAAGAAGATTGGAAGAACGTCCATGAGCGCAACGACCAAGCAGCCAGACACCCGAGGCCTCGCCGGACAGACCATCGGCGACACCCAGATCTGTTCGGTCGGTCAGTCGCATCTGATCTATCGAGGCTACGAAATCGCCGACCTCGCAGCCCACGCCACCTTCGAGGAGGTTGCATTCCTCCTGCTCGTGGGGCACAAGCCGTCTTCCGGTGAACTGGAGGCGTTCAACACGGAGCTGCGAAGCTACGCCAATCCGCATCCGAGCGTCATCGAGCTCGTGCAGCACATCGCGAAGCAATCGCCCGACGCACATCCGATGTGCGCTCTCCGCACCGCGATCTCCGCGGCGTCGCATCTGGATCCCGATTGCGAGGACAACTCACAGGATGCCGAACTTCGAAAGTCGAAGCGGCTGCTCGCTTCGATTCCCACGATCATCGGAGCCCACCAGCGTGCCCTGGAAGGCAAGGATGCGATCACCCCGGATCCCGAACTCTCCCACGCGGCCAACCTGCTGTACTGCATCACCGGAGAACGACCTGGCGAGATCGCGGCCAAGGTCATGGATGTCTCGCTGATCCTCTACGCCGAACACGACTTCAATGCATCGACCTTCACCTGTCGCGTCATCGCATCGACGATGTCCGACATGCACTCCGCGATCTGCGGCGGCATCGGAGCCCTCAAGGGACCGCTTCACGGTGGCGCCAACGAGGCGGCCATGGACATGCTCGCCGAGATCATGGAGGCCGTCGAGGGCGGTTCCGATGCGGAGTCCTGGTTGAAGAACGCCTTCGAGACCAAGCGGAAGCTCATGGGATTCGGCCACCGTGTCTACAAGAACGGCGACCATCGCGCCGGCATCCTGAGGGACTGGGGACTCAAGTACGCCTCCGAGGAGAATACGGACGCGAAGAAGTGGTTCGATCTCGGCGACGAGGTGCAGGCCATCATGCTTCGCGAGAAGAACATCCATCCGAACGTCGACTACCCGTGCGGCATGACCTACTACGCCATGGGCATTCCCGTTCCTCAGTACACACCCATCTTCGTGGCCAGTCGGGTCACCGGCTGGTGCGCCCACATCATGGAACAGCACCGGAACAACCGGATCATCCGTCCCCTGGCCGAATACACCGGTCCTGAACTGAAGTCCTGGGAAGACAACTGACCAGACAACGGCGGAGTCAACACATGTCAGACGTGAAGAAATTGGCGGTCATCGGCGCAGGAACGATGGGCAGCGGCATCGCGCTGGTTGCTGCATCCAGGGGAATCGACGTCGCATTGATCGACGTCTCCGAGGAGCAGTTGTCGAAGGCGTCCTCGTACCACGCCAAGACGATGGACCGGAACGTCAAGAAGGAACGGATGACCCGCGAGGAGGCCGACACCGCCTTGTCCCGCATCGGTTGCCACACCGACATGTCCGACGCCTCGGACGCCGACTGGGTGGTCGAGGCCGCCACCGAGAACGCCGATCTGAAGAAGAAGATCTTCAAGCGCATGAACGAGGTCTTCGGCGACGGAGTCGTCCTCGCCACGAACACCTCCTCCATCTCCATCACCGATCTCGCGACGGCGGTTCCCGACGCGGCGGACCGGGTCATCGGCATGCATTTCTTCAATCCGGTCCCCATCATGAAGCTCGTCGAGGTCATCAACGGCCGTGGGACCAGCGAGGAGACGACCCGCCGGACCATCGAACTGTCCGAGGCCATGGGCAAGGTTCCGGTTCCCGCGAACGACCATGCCGGATTCGTCAGCAATCGGGTGCTGATGCCGATGATCAACGAGGCGTTCCACGCCTGGTCCGATGGGGTCGCCGAGCCCGAAAACATCGATTCCATCATGGTTCTGGGCTGTGCCTTCCCCATGGGACCCCTTCGTCTGGCCGACCACATCGGTCTGGATGTCTGCCGCGACATCATGCTGGTGATGCACCGTGGTCTGGGCGACGACAAGTACCTTCCAGCCCCGAAATTGGTCGAATTGGTCGAAGAAGGACGTTTGGGAAACAAGACCGGACATGGTGTCTACGATCACAGCTGAGGAAGGTCTGTTTTCAGCCCGGTACACCGAACATCAGCATCAATGAATCCACTCAAGCTCATCCTCGATTTCTTCAGCAGCGTCCGCGTCGGCATCGTCTTCATGGTCCTGCTGTTCATCTACAGCGCCGTGGGATCCTCCGGAATCCCCATCCACTGGGCCCTCTGGGAACCCACCACCTGGTACGCGATCAGGGAGGCCAAGGGGCTCGAGATGACGGAATTCGAGTGGTTCCACTGGTGGCCCTTCTACGCCCTGATGGCACTCTTCTCGGTGACGCTGATCGTCACCACGATCCGCCGCATCCGATTCAACGTCATCAACCTCGGTGTCTGGACGATCCACACCGGGATCATCACGCTGGTGATCGGAAGCGTGATCTACTTCGCGACCAAGATCGAGGGTGATGTCCCCATCGCCCGGGCTCGAATGCAGATCGAGATTCCCGGACACGAGACCTCCTCCGTCCTGGTCATGCCCGGCGCGACGGCGACCGTCGGATCCGGAGCAGACGAATGGTCGTTCATCGTGACGTCGATCGATCCGGAATGGGAACTTCTTTCCGGATCCGATGCCGGCAAGCGGGCGTATTCCGTCTCCGTGTCGGTCCAGTCCCCCGAGCAGCGGTACGTCCGCCAGTTGATCCTCGGGTATCCCCAGTACACGGAGGATCTCGTCGCCAGCGACAATCCGAACCAACCCTTCGCGCGTGCCATCAAGGTGGTGGGCACTCCGACCGTCGATTCCGATCTGTCGCTGTCCCTCGTTCCCGATGTCCGCGACAGGTTCCATGTGATGAATTCGTCGGCACTCTACATCCGCGAGATCAAGAAGCAGGCCGACGGATCCATCGAGCCGACCACACCATGGATCGAACGCCCGATCCATGGTCTTCCCAGATTCAACAACTACCTTTCCGGACTCGGTACGACGTGGCCGATACGTGATGACAACCGAACCTTCATCGAACCGCTCAGCATCCGGGTTCCGGCGTCGGATCCGAACGATCCACTGAATGGGGCTTCGGTCCTCGTCACCGACTACCTGCGTGCGGCGGTGCTCGAGAAGCGGACCGAATCCGGAGGCAACGTGCTCGCGCCGTCGGCCAAGGTCGAATTCACGACCAGCGAGGGGCGCAAGCAGCGCTACGAGATGTTCGCGATGGATCCGAAGTCTTCGAACGCCGATCCCTCGCTCATGCAGTTCAAGTGGATCGAGGAGGAATCCGACTTCGACGAGCTGATGGAACCCGTCGGTCCCCGCATCGTCATCACCATTCCCGGTGATGAACCCCGGACCATGACGTTCCCGATCGAGGGGTTGTCCGAACTCGAACCGGATCTTCCCATGCAGCCGATCGAGGGAACCGACTACAGGTGGCGTCCGGTCCGATTCGACGAGCATCTTTCGATCGAGGGTCGGGACATCTCGATGCTTCGGATCGAACTCGAGAAGGACGGCGATCTCTGGATGCGGTGGGTCTTCGACGATCCATCGCTCAACGGCGATCTTCCGCTTCCGGTTCCCGGCGCCGTTCCAACGGACCACACCATCGAACGCCGTGAACTCGACCCCGGAATCCAGACGCGTTTCGAGCCGTCGACCAGGGCCGCCGCTCCGGTGCTGCTCCTGGCCGGTCCAGGTGATGGCACGCTCCGGCTCGTGACCAACTTCAAGTCGGACGAACCTCCCGTTGCGATGGACGTCGTCATCGACGAGCCGATGGAACTGGTACCCGGCATCACGATGAACGTCCCGAGTTATTCACCGTACACCACCACCAGCACCCGACCCTCGATCGTGCCCCGGGGACAGCAGGACCCGTCGATCGGAAATCAGTACTCGATGATCAGGGTGCAGGTTCCGAATTCGAGCAACAGGGAGGCGTGGCTCGCGTATCACCACTGGCCGTTCGAATCCCGGGACGAGGTTCTCCGCAGGTTCCCCTGGCGACCGACCACCGTCGCGCTTTCCGATGGAAGAATGATCCAGCTCATGCTGTCTCGCAAGAGCGAATCGCTTCCCTCGAAGGTCTCGCTGCTCGGCTTCGACACCAAGGATCACATCGGCGGCTTCACGGGAAGCACATCGAGCATCCTGAACTGGATCAGTCGGGTCCAGTTCGACGAGTCGTCCGGACCCAGGGAAGCCGACATCAGTGTCAACGATCCGGCCGAAGAGGGCGGCTTCTGGTTCTTCCAGTCGCAATGGGATCCCCCCGATCCGGCCAGGTTCTCGGGCGACACCCCCTCGCTCGGTCTCAACTACACGGTGCTCGGCGTCGGAAACCGCCGTGGGGTGTGGGTGCAGCTCGCCGGCAGCGTGCTCATGGTCCTCGGACTCATGTATGCGTTCTATGTGAAACCCGTTCTGGTCCGTCGTCGTCAGGAATCGGCAATTGCAAAGGTTGGAGCGGCATCATGATTCGTTTCATTCTCATGCTCACAGTGCTGTTGACCGCATCCGCATCCACATCCGGAGCCGACGACAACGTCGAATCCAGACCCTTTCCCCATGGTGTCGACGTCTCCCCGTTGGACGTCGTCGCCGTCTGGCAGGGTGGTCGGATCAAGTCGTACGATTCGTTCGCCCGTTCGATCATGCAGTCGATCACCGGTCCCAGGGAGATCGATGGTCAGTCGGATCCATTGACGTATCTGGATCTGATGCTCCGTCCCCAGGCGTACGAGGGGAAGCCCCTCTACTTCGTGAAGAAGAAGCCGTTCCGAGCGTTGATGGTGGATGCCGCTCTGGAATCCAACAATCCTCCCGACCGCGCCAGCCTCGAGGCCTTCATGGAGACGGGGCTGGCCAGCGATTCGCTTCTGCGGAACCCCGCCGTCGAGCAGATGATGTCCCGGCTCCGCTCCGATGTGCTTCGCTTCGCCAAGCCCGTCGAGGCCCTCGAGGCTGCGACCCAGACCTCGAATCCGATGATGCTCCGTCGCCTGCTCGTGCTGATGCCACCTTTGAACGGTGAGTACACAAAGCCCTGGATGACGATCGACGAGTACCAGATGTCGTTCGCCAAACTCGATCCGAATGCCGCCAACGGCGATCCGATGGTGCAGGCGTGGACCCGGATGGTCAGCGCGTGGCAGCAGGAGGACGTCGCCGGCGTCAATGCCGCGATCGTGGATCTCGGACGGGTGCTTCCCGAGGCGGGCCGCGCGGTGTTCGCCGAGTATCCATCCGAACAACGCCTCCAACTCGAGAGCTCGTACTTCAAGTGGAAGGGATTCACCTGGATCTGGATGATCTATCTGATCTCGATCATCTTCCTGCTCATGGCCGTCGTGTACGGCTGGGGTGGGGCCCGTTGGACGGGAATCATCTTCTTTCTTGCCGCCTTCGGACTCCAGACCTTCGCCCTCGTGCTCCGCTGGTACGTCTCCGGGCGTTGGCCGAACACCAACATGTTCGAAGCCGTCACCACCTCGACGTGGTTCGGTGGATGCTTCGCGATCATCATGGAGATCGTGCTCGGGCGAACCCGGGTCCGCAACCTCTTCTTCCTCAGCAGCGCGATGGCCTCCATGTTCGCCCTGATGGCGGCGAGTTTCAGTCCGTTGCAGCTGTCTCCGCACTTCAGCAACCGGATGCCCGTGCTCCACGACGTGTGGCTCTACATCCACACGAACGTGATCATCTTCTCCTACGTGCTGATCTTCCTCGCCTTCGTCTCCGCCGGCCTCTATCTCATCCATCGATTCATCCGATTCGGTCGAGGTGAGCGGGACGTCCGGGAGCATGTGGGCGCAGGCGGCGTCGGTTCCCTGATCATCCGTCGTCGAGGCGGCGAAGCGGCCCTGATGGATTCGAAGACCAGCTTCGGAGCGGTCCTCGACGGCACCACGATGATTCTCGTCGAACTCTCGTTCATCCTGCTCTGGGCGGGACTGGTCATGGGGGCGATCTGGGCCGACCACTCCTGGGGTCGACCGTGGGGCTGGGATCCGAAGGAGGTGTTCGCGATGAATACCTTCCTGATCTACGCGATTCTCATCCACGTGCGCATGAAGTCGAGCGACAAGGGCATGTGGACGGCCATCCTCGCCGTGATCGGGTGCGCCGTTATGCTCTTCAACTGGATCGTCATCAACTTCACGATCTCGGGTCTGCATTCCTACGCGTAGGAAGGGTGCATGCATGAGCGGATCGAACCGAAGCGTGTTCACCAGAAGGCTGCTCGACGACTGTGGTGCACTCATCACGGACGGCCACTTCGTCTACGCATCCGGTGAACACGGTCCCGGATGGATCGCCAAGGACATCATCAACACAGTCCCATCACGACCGCGCGACCTCGGTGCGATGCTCGCGGAGGCGGTCGCGGAGGCGGGGATCGAGGCGGACGTGGTCTGCGGTCCGGCGGTGGGCGGCGTCATCTGCGCCCAGTACACGGCCCTCGCGATGGGGATCGAATGCATCTTCGCCGAACGCCATCGCGAGGACGGTCGCGAGACGTTCCGGCTCAACCGCGGCTACGACGTTGCCGTCAGTGGTCGCAGGGTCCTCGTCGTGGACGACGTGATCAACACGGGGCATTCCACCGGTCTGGTCCTCGACGCGGTCCGGGCCGCAGGCGCATCCATCTGTGGCGTCGCGACCTGGATCAACCGAGGAAACGTGGGGCATCGGGAATTGGGCGTCGACCGGTTCATCTTCCTCGACGAGATCGAACTTCCCTCCATTCCGGCCGCGGAATGCCATCTGTGCCGGAACGGGGTTCCAGTGAACACCGACTATGCGCATGGAGCGGAGTTCGTCTCCTCACAAAAATGATCACGGGAGCCGCCCGAACGCGACTCCCGTGACCTCTTTCGCCGATGTGACGCCGGTTCAGCGGCACATGCCCCAAGATTCGATGACGGACAGAAGATCCATGACATCCACCATGCCGTCGTTCCCGATGTCGGCGGGACTGCTTTCGCTGCCCCATTCACTGATGACGAGCAGCATGTCGTTCACATCCACCATCCGGTCACGGTTGATGTCAGCATCGCAATCGAGCTGCTCGTAGTCTCCGAACTGCGACTCGTGTTCGAGACCGGCGTTGTCGTACTGGTCATCGGACAGTTCCGCAGGCAGGTTGTTGCTGCTGCGAAGCATGCTGAATCGCTGCGGGCCGGGATTCTCGCCGGTGAGATGGTCGTACATCGATACACCGTTGAAGAGATGGTCCTCCATCGGAACCCACTGCCCCTGTTCGTTCCGAGAGACGGAGCACATCGTTCCTCCGACGATCATCAACAGGTTTCCATGGTCGTCGAACTGGAAGCTGTCGATCGGCTGATCCTTTTCGCCACGGATCTCGGAGACCTCGAACACGCCTTCATCGCCCATGGAGAGGGACCAGATCGTGTTTGCGAACCCTTCGGACCAGAACAGCAGATCTCCGGTCTTCGGATCGATCTCGATGCTGCATTCTCCCTGGAACTGAATCTGCTGCGGGAGTGGGGCGAACCGGGTCGATCCGTAGCCGTTGCCTTCGGATCGCGAGAACCACCGGAATCCACCCTCGGCGGGGAAGAAGGCGCACATGTCGTTTCCGTCGAGCGTCATGGCTGCGGGGGGCGACTGCAGATCGAGCGACGCCAGAGGTCTCATGTTGTTCGACGGATCCTTGTCGAAGATCTGCAGACGGGGATTCTGACCGGGTGCATCATCGGCGACCCAGAGTCGTGCATTGGAATCGATGACGAAACGCTTCGGGTTCGGTGCAATGTTGGCGAGTTCCACCGGCGTCAGGGTGTTGGTGTCCAGGTCGATCTCGGCCATCGAGGTCAGCCCCTGTGGGGACTTCATCAACGCCCAGCCACCCATGCCGCTGGGGTGCGGCTTGAAATCGCCGACCGCCCAGTCCCGGTACGCGTCTCCGAGCATGACGGGTCCGCTCACGATGTTCGTGAACAGCGAATCGATCGGTCCGAAGACCTTGATTCCGATGCCGTTGTCATAGGGTCCCCAGGAGTAGAAGCGATTCGGGATGATCGAGATGTACCCGTCGAGATACCGCTTGGACGAACCGTACACGGATCCATCCAGTTCGTACATGTAGCACTGCGTGCGGTTGTCTCCGTATTCATCCTGGATTCGACGTTCTTCGATGTGCCAGGAACGGCTTGAGAATTCACTCTGTCCGTAGCAGTCGCTTCCACCTGTGGCCGGATCGCGGACGGTCATGATTTCCGTTCCTTCGTACCCCCAACCCTGTCTGAAGGTCGTGACGTGACCACCGTATCGATCGACCTTGTATCGACCGGATCCGGTGGTACCGAGGTCGTCGTAGTATCCGTTCCGTACGAGAATCAGATGCCCGTTGATGGCGGACCTGCACAGTCCCTTGAACGACGGAGCATAGTCGTCCCTCGCGATGTAGAGCTTGACGACGAATTCGCAGGAGAGTCGATCCTTGATCTCTTCGTAGTAGTCGTCGTAGTTCGTGCCGCCCAACGGATCGGTATCCATGTCGACGCCGAGGTCCTCGATGAATTCACCGAACTTGTCGTAGAAGTAGTTGCTCTCCGGATTGAACACGACACCTGGATCGATGTGCGGAAATCCGTGCGACGCGATGTACGAGAAGACATTCGTGGTCGCGGTCGGAACGCAGTAGTTTATTCCATCTTCTGGAAGCCCCTCCACGGAAGGCTCCATGTCTTCACATCGGACCTGATCGAAGTCCGGCATGTGATTGACGTAGTAGTAGAAGTGTTCGCTGTCGGTCCAACTGCTCAGGACGACTTCGCCCATGGATGCCGAAGCAGTTCCAAGGGTCGTACTGATGGCACAGGCTGCGAGTGTCCGGAAAGGCATGTATTTCATGTGATAGTCCTTGGTTGATGCGTGCGAAGGGGCCGAAAAACCGGGCCCAGTACCCTGATTGCGTTCGAACCCGGACATCTCTCGCACTTCTTTCCAGAAAAACAATGAGCCCGACGGAGCATTGGCTCCGTCGGGCTTCAGGGAGAGGGGAGATGGGTTGTTCGGAAATCCGCTCTCGCCAGCAGGATCTCCGTACCCCCTCACATGTGTTCACAGGGACCGATCAGGTCATCGCAGGGGTTGTGCGTCGGTTTGATCGATGAGACGTCCCTTTGTCTTCTGTCAGTGAAACGCCCCTCACGGCGATCTATTGCAATGATGGTCTGGAATGTGCAAATGGGCCTAAATACCAACCAGTATTGAACTTACGAACATAAAACCCGATTTAAAGCCCTTCTGGTCATGGTTCGGGGTGCGTACTATGCCGTTTCATGGCTGATCTCCCCATCATCATCCTTGCGGAGCCGATCGAGCAGGAAGCCCGTCAGTGGCTTTCCGAGCGGGTCGATCTTCGTGAGTTGGCATTCGATCAGGACGGGTTCGACGAGGCGTTGGCTTGCGCCCATGGCCTCGTGGTCCGGACGGCGACACGTGTGGATGCCAGGCTGCTCGATGGGGCACCATGCCTCCGAATCGTCGCCAGAGCCGGTGTCGGTCTGGATGGGATCGATCTCGATGCCTGCCGTGAACGCGACGTCGAGGTCCTCAACACTCCGTCGGCGAACACGCAGGCGGTCGTCGAGTTCGTCATCGCATCCGTCACCAACGAACTCCGGCCCAGGGAACGGATCACGAATGCGGTCGACGGCGATCAATGGAGGCGGATGCGGGCATCCAGCCGGGCCTCGATGCAGATGGACGAGATGACATTCGGGATTCTGGGGTTCGGCCGCATCGGATCGAGACTCGGGGCCGTCGCGTCCGCAATCGGATTTCGTGTCCTGTTCCATGATCTCAGGGCGATTCCGGACGCCCATCGGGGCACCTGTCAACCCGTCGATCTTGACACGCTTCTTCTCGAGTCGGATGTCCTGAGCATCCATGTCGACGGCCGGGCCTCGAACCACGGTCTCGTGGATGCGGCGTGTCTGGCGAAAATCAAGGATTCGGCTCTGCTCGTGAACGCCTCACGCGGCTTCGTGATCGACGAACCGGCTCTCGCATCGAGACTCGGGTCGACCCCGTCGTTCCGGGCCGTTCTCGATGTCCACGAAACCGAGCCGATTCCATCCGGAAGCCCGATGCTGGGTCTGGAGAACGTCGTGCTCCACCCGCACATCGCCGCCCGGACCACGACCGGACTGCTCAACATGAGCTGGGTGGTTCGAGACATGGTCGACCGCCTCGCGTCGAGGACGGAAGTCGCCGACTGAGATCGGTATCATCTCACCCATCCACCTCATCGGAGCAAGTTCCCATGGAGTACGAGATCGAAACAATCCACGCCCGGCAGGTCCTCGACAGCCGCGGCAATCCCACGCTCGAGTGCGAGGCGATTCTCATCGATGGTTCGATGGGTCGAGCCATCGTTCCATCCGGTGCAAGCACCGGTGAGCACGAAGCGGTCGAACTCCGGGACGGAGACGACGATCTCTTCGGCGGCAAGGGGGTCATGAATGCCGTGACCAACGTCAACGAGGAACTCGCACCCCAGATCGTCGGCCTCGATGCCCGTGAACAGGAATACATCGATCAGCTCATGATCGAAGCCGACGGCACCCCCAACAAGTCCAATCTCGGAGCCAACGCCACCCTTGGAGTTTCGCTCGCGGTGGCCCGTGCCGCATCGAAGGCCTCCGGCCTTCCGCTGTACCGGTATCTCGGCGGCACCTCCGCCCGTACGCTTCCTGCACCGATGATGAACATCCTCAACGGAGGAAAGCACGCGGACAACACCGTGGACTTCCAGGAGTTCATGATCCAACCCTGGGGATTCGACAGGTTCGAGGACGCGCTTCGGGCCGGCGTGGAGATCTACCACCAGCTGAGGGGTGTCCTCTCCAAGCGGGGACTGTCCACGGCGGTCGGAGACGAGGGTGGCTTCGCACCGGATCTCGCCGACAACGAGGATGCGCTTCGCGTGATCGAGGAGGCGGTCGAACTCTCCGGATACACATTCGGAGAACAGATCTTCATCGCCCTCGATCCGGCGGCCAGCGAGATGGTCGATGCCGCCCGACAGAAGGGTGAGGACGGCTACTGCTTCTTCTCCAGCGATCCCGACCGGATCGCGACGACGGACGAGATGATTGATCTGTGGGAGGACTGGGCCTCGAGGTATCCGATCCGGTCGATCGAGGACGGTCTGGGCGAGAACGACTGGGATGGATGGGCCAGGCTGACCGAGCGGCTCGGCGATCAGATCCAACTCGTCGGAGACGACCTCTTCGTGACCAACGTCGACTTTCTCCGACGCGGTCTGGAGGAGGGATGCGCCAACTCGCTTCTCGTGAAGGTCAATCAGATCGGTACGTTGACCGAGACCTTCGAAGCGGTCCGACTCGCCCAACACAACGCGTACACCGCGGTGATCAGTCATCGATCCGGAGAGACCGAGGACTCGACCATCGCCGATCTCGCCGTCGCGGTGAATGCGGGTCAGATCAAGACCGGTGCCCCGTGTCGAAGCGACCGGTGCGCAAAGTACAACCAGCTGATCCGCATCGCCGAGGAACTCGGTGAACTCGCGGAGTACGGTCCCACGATGTGATCACCGCCCGGGCTCGAGCAGTCCGTCGAGAAATCCATCCATCGCCCGCCGCCGCCGGAGGACCTCCGCATCGCTGTGCAGCACGTTGTGGTCTCCGTCGAACTCCATGTACGTCGAATCGATCGCCAGTTCGTCCAGACGGCGTCCGTGATCGTGGGGGATGATGTGGTCCCGGGTGTTCGAGCAGATCAGGATCGGAAGATCGAGCTGCTGGACGGCGAGGTCGGTTCGAAACGGATGCCGCATCATGAACGAAGGCGCCGCGAATCTCCACAGGAACGAGTCGATCCGCGCCGGCGGCACGAGCATCACGATTCCACGGGGGGCACGCTCCAGCGCGACCTGGGCCAGCACCGCCGTTCCGATGGACATCCCCAGGTATCCCGTCCGGTCCGCGTCGACATCGTTCCTGGCGTGCACCTGATCGACGAACCGGATGGTGTCGTCGACGAGATCCTGCTGGGTGGGCGACCCGCCCGAGAGTCCGTATCCCCTGTATTCCGGAAGCAGGACCGCATAGCCGCGTTGCTGCTGGCGACGGGCGAAGTCGATCCATGAATCGATGCGCTCGGCGTTTCCATGGGCGATGACGAGAAGCGGGGCGGGCGTCGTTCCGATCGGGGGAAGAAGCCACGATTCGACGAAGCCTCCGTCATCCAGCGCGATTCGAAGGATCTCCACGTCGGCCGGGGCCGATGCGGGAACATCCCGGTTGGCGATGAATCGGGGAAAGATGAACGTCTCCTGGAAAAGGAGAATCAGTCCCAGCCAGACGATCCAGGCCACAACGAGACAGACGACGATCGTGAAGAACATTCGGCGCATCCGGTTTCCGATGCCACGGTTCCGGTTGTGGATCGTGGACATCATGCGATCCGTATCCTCGGATCGGCCCAGTGGTAGAGGACATCGACCAGCAGGTTCAACAGGACGAGCAGCGTCGAGTAGACGAGGACGACTCCGGTGATCAATGTGATGTCCTTGCCGAGCACGGCGTCCACGAAGTGGGTTCCGATTCCGGGTACCGCGAAGACCTTCTCGACGACGAACGATCCGGTCATGGCTGCCGCGGTGGCCGGTCCCAGGTAGGAGAGCACCGGAAGAAATGCGTTCTTCAGTGCATGCTTGTAGATGACGACGCGTTCGGGCATTCCCTTGGCCCGTGCGGTCCGCACATGATCGGATCGGAGTTCCTCGAGCATTCCCGTCCGCACGAGTCGCGCGATGTATGCGGCGAAGGGAAGACTCAGGGCGATCGCGGGCAGCACGATGTGCGAGAACCCTCCCCATCCACCCACCGGTGCAATGCCGAGCGAGACCGCGAAGACGACCAGCAGCACGGTGCCCGTCACGAAGGCGGGAAGACTGATGCCGATCAGGGCGATCAGAAGCGTGACCAGATCGACCCACGATCCGGGCCGGAGCGATCCCATCACTCCGGCGAGGATTCCGATCACGCACGCCAGCATGATCGCGGACAGTCCGAGGACGATCGACACCGGCAGCTGCGAGACGAGAATCTCGTTGACCGTCCAGTTCTCATGACGAAGGCTTGGTCCGAAATCGATCACCGGACCCGAACCGGCTCCCGTGATCCAGTCGACACCGGTGATTCCTCCGAGGTACTCGAAGTAGAACGTCATCGGATCGTCGAAGTCGTAACGGGCCTCCATGGCCTGGACGATCTCGTCCGGAGGTCGCCTTCCTTCGGGTTGTTCGAGCGGGTTTCCCGGGATCAGCCACGCAAGCATGAACGTCAGCGTGTAGATGATCACGAGGATGAACGGAAGCTGCACCAGTCGCCAGCCGATCAGTCGAAGCAGGGGATGTCCACCGGTCGTCCGCCTCATGGAGCTGCTGCTCCCCGGGCACCGCCGTCATCGACCGCGACCTTCCAGAACTGGTGGATCTGTCTGGGGTGGGACGACAGCCCCGAGATCCGATCCGGATCGAACATGTGGACGTCGACCACCTGGCAGATGGGAACCATCGGCAGCGATTCGGTGAAGAGGCGACGTTCCACGTCGGCGAGCATCTTGAGCCGGCGGGATGGATCGGATTCGGTCGACGCCTCGTCGAGTGCGGCATCGATCATCGGATCCGTGAACCCCCGGCTGTTGTTGCCGTCTCCGGTCCTGCACAGATCGAGGAACGTCGTGGGGTCCCCGTAGTCTCCGTACCAGGTTCCCCGGGCGATCATGAAGTCGCCTTCCCGGAGATCGTTGCGATAGAACTTCGAACCCTTGCCCACGAGTTCGATCCGCACCCCGAGTTCGGTCTCCCATTGTTCCCGGAGGGCGATGGCCATTCGCTTGAATCGCGGCGTGTTCGTGGTGTAGAGGAGCGTCGTGATCGGAAAGAGCGATCCATCCTCCGATTCCACCAGTCCATCCCCGTCCCGGTCGATCCAACCCGCTGCGGCGAGTTCGCTCCGGGCCCGATCCGGATCGCGGTCCAGACCTCGGGGTGATTCGTAGCCCGGTATGGATCCCGGCGGAACGAGCGTGGTCGCGATCGGTTCGTTCAGCCTTGTCACGTGTTCGACGATGGAATCCCGATCGACGGTCAATGCGAAGGCACGGCGAACCGCCGGATCGGCGAATGGATTCAGCCTGCCTCCGGGAAGCGTCGGACGGCAGTTGAAGGAGAAGAAGTCGGTGGCGAAGGCCGGGACGACATGGATGTCGTTGCGATGCCCCAGATCCTGCTGTTCGATCATGTCGACCCGGTAGTCGACGTTCACCCCGTTGAGCCAGTCCAGGGCACCGGATTCGAAGGCCAGGACCGCGGTGTTCGGATCCTCGATGGTTCGCTTGGTGATCGTCTCGCAGGCGACGCCGTCGGCATCGTGCCAGGTCGGCGAGGCCACGAGTCTCAGATCCCTCTTGTATCGCCAGGAGTCGAGCAGGTACGGCCCGTTGCCGACGAGTCGTCCGGGCCGCGCCCACCGATGGTCCTGGAACAATCGGCCCGACGCAGGATCGATCTTCACGAAGGCTCGATCATCCCACTCCGGGATGTCCCGCCGGTGCCATGGTTGATCCGGATCATCCGCGGTGGGCCAACCCTCGACCGAGGGTCGATACACGGGTGAAGCCGGTGTGAAGGCGAGCAGGTCCAGCAGCCATGGCAGCGGCTGCTCGAGATGGACCACGAGCGTCGACTCGTCCACGACCTCGATGCCCACCTCACGACTGAATCGATCCTCGTGATCGTCCCAGAGTCGTCGGGCCGCCACGATGCGTTCCCGATCGTCGAGGAAGTCCCTCTCCGAGAACGCCTTCAGCTGCTCGTTGCGATGCTTCCAGCATTCCCGGGCACCACGGATCGGAAAGAACAGGGATGAGTAGCTGGCTGCGGTGTCCGGTGTCAGCAGTCGCATCCACGACCATGCGAAATCCCATGCGGTGACGGGGGATCCGTCGCTCCATCTGGCATCCGGCCTCAGGTGGAACGTCCACGATCTTCCGTCCGCACTCCGCTCCCACGAGGTGGCGGCACCCGGTACGAAGAGGCCCTGCTCCGGATCGAACCTCACGAGTCCCTCATAGAGCGCGGAACCGACCCGCATGTCGGTGAGGTAGCTCATCCGCTGCGGATCGAGGGTGAAGACGTCGCTGCTGCTGCTCCACGTGAAATCCGATCTCGGTGCGGGTTCGTCGAACCATACGACGAGCACCAGGAGAGCGGGGAGCAGCAGGATCAGGGGAAGTTGTCGGATCATCGCACCGTCCTTGGAACGAACGTACTCATGGTACGTCGACATTTCCATCGAGTGCGGTCAAGGGAGGGTCGAATGTCGTTCCGGCTGATTCAGCGACCGGAGTAGGGTGGCTTCCCGAGAACGGATTCCCACTCGGCCTTGTTCTTCTGGACCACATCCCGCCGACCCTGTTCCCAGGCATCGACCGAACTCGAAGTCGGGGTTCCCCCGTTTCGGATGTCCGTATCGATCAGCTTGAGGGTCTCTTCGCTGAGGCGAAGGGTCAGTCCGGATGATTCCATGAGTTCCGGGTCGCTTCGCAGCGAGTCGTAGTTGACCAGAACGACTTCGTAGACGCGGCCGAGCTGGAGAGCCGCTCCAAGACCGAGCTCACGTCGGTATTCGATCATGCTCGGATCCAGATACTGCTGACGAAGTTCGAGGATGCTCGGACGCAGTGCATAGATCAGATCGATGTTCTTCCCGTCACCACTCGAGAGTCGATTGATCGTGTTGGTGATCACCTCGAGCTGAAGCTTTCGTCCGAGGTCGCGGATCTCGTCTCCACCCTGATCACGGGGGATCGACGACTGGCTGGCCGCGGCCAGCGTCTCCATTTCACGCATCAGGACCCGCCAATCCT
>CESO01023742.1_pt1 | contig 43497 bp, 38 predicted proteins | sample 356341 | NCBI WGS metagenome assembly CESO01 (sample SAMEA2621812, study PRJEB7988) | marine metagenome | biome: marine biome (ENVO:00000447); feature: deep chlorophyll maximum layer (ENVO:xxxxxxxx); material: "saline water (ENVO:00002010), including plankton (ENVO:xxxxxxxx)" | depth 35 m | reverse complement strand
ATATAGATATTGAACTTGAGGTGAAAATTCCTGAAAAATACTTCCAAAAAAGTGCAGAAGCTGATTTCAGAGTTATGCTAGCTCCATCTGCCGATAGCGAAAACAAAGTATTTTTTGATCCTGTAAAACTACAAGGCGAAAAAATCTCTAGTAATGGTAAAACTATCGGCTTTATAACAGGCGGATTGTTCACCTATAAAGGGACAATAAAGTACTCTGAAGAAATGGCTGACTACGATCTATTCGCTACAGCTATTGCTACAATGAACGATAACAGTAAAAGCCTCGGCGCAGTAAAAGTTGCTGAAGGAGTTATGGCTACTTCTACACGAGTAATGAATAGCGAAGTGCCTGCTGTTTCGGATCACACCTATGAAAAAGTTACTGTTTTAGAAGAAACAGCTGTTATATACTTTACAGTAAATCAATCTAATGTTAGATACTCTCAGAAAAGTTCAGACGAAATCAAAAAATTGAAAGAGTTTGCTAAGCTAGGCTATGAAACAAAAAACATAGAGATATCTTCTTTCGCTTCACCTGAAGGAACTTTAGATGTAAACGACAAAGTATCAGACAACAGGGCTAACTCTACATTCTCCTATGCTAAGAAGTTAATGAAACAATTAAAAGTCGATGGGGCTAAAAATGACGATTTGTATATTCAGAGCTCTAAAGGTGAAGATTGGAGAGGTTTTAATAAGCTCGTAAACTCTTCTGATATGAAAGACAAAAGTAAAGTCTTAAATATTGTAAGAAATCAAAAAGACCCTCAAAAAAGAGAAGAGTCTATTAGAGATATGGCCGAAATATATGACGCTATTGAAAATGATGTATTACCAAAACTGAGAAAGGCAACGATAACATTAAGAGTATTTGAACCGAAAAAAACGGATGAAGAAATTGCTTCTCTAGCTATTGCTGACCCTGCTCAACTTGATATCAAAGAAATGCTTTATGCCGCTTCTTTGATTGAGGACAACTCTATAAAAAAGACCATTTATAATGCAACGAGCAAATCATTTGCTAACGATTATAGAGCATACAACAACTTGGCTGGAATTTATATCCAAGAAAAAAATATGAATAAAGCAATTGATATGTTGGGCAAGGCATCTAAATACAATGCCAACGCTGCTGAAGTAAAAGAGAATCAAGGTATTATTGCAGCCATTGAAGGTGATTATAACAAGGCAGCGTCCTTATACAACTCTTCTAACGCATCTGATGTAAACAAAGGTATCTTAGCTATTAAAACAGGCGATTATAGCTCTGCTACAAGTAAGCTAAAAGGTAACGATTACAATGCAACCCTTGCTAAAATAATGAATGGCAATCCTGTTGTTACAACAGATAATTCAGCCGCAGGAAATTACCTCAATGCAATAGTAAACGCAAGAACAGGTAACACAGATAAATGCATTGAATTCTTATCAAAAGCAATTGAAATAGACGCTAATTACAAGAATGAAGCTAAAAAGGATTTTGAGTTCAAAAAACTGAAAGATAATGTCGGATTTCAAGCGTTGATAAACTAAGAAAACTGAAATTAGAAATAAAAAACCTGACATTTAAAATGTCGGGTTTTTTTATGTCAAGGAAATTCGATGAAACCCTTTTGAATAGGTGTCAGAAGTTAAATTCAATAACTGCTGAAATACATGGGACTGATTAACAAAATCGACCTCACTAACGTCAACAACAAGAATAGGAAAGTCTGAATGTTTTTTAAAGAAGTCAAAATACTTATTTTGAATATCAAAAAGATATTCATCAGAAATATTTTGCTCATAACTTCTGCCTCTTTTCTGAATATTTTGTTGAAGTCGGCTTACATCAGAATGTAAATAGATGATTAAATCTGGCTTAGGTAAGTTTTTAAGAGCAATATCGGATAATCGATTAAACAACAAAAGTTCATCATCACTAAGGTTGTTTTCAGCAAACAACTTAGATTTTACGAAAAAGTAGTCTGAAACAACACCATGTGAAAATAAGTCTTGATCACGTAAATCTCCTAACTGACGGTAACGCTCGGCCATAAAAAACAGCTCCAAAGAAAAGGCATACCTTTCAGGCTGCTCATAAAACTTAGGCAAAAATGGATTGTCAGCAAACTCTTCCAGCACAATACGGTAGTTAAGTTCATTAGCTAACATCTTAGAAAATGTTGTCTTGCCTACTCCTATATTTCCTTCTATAGTGATAAACTGATAGCTCATAATTTACTAACTTTTGAATTGTCACTACAAGAATACAACAATTGCTCAATCGTGTTACCGAATTTAGGATGAATTTGTTCTGAAGCAATTTCATTCAAAGGCGTTAATGCAAAACGTCGGTTGTGCAAATGCTCATGAGGGATAATAAGATTTTCTTCTTCAATTGATTCAGAATTAAAAAGTAAAATATCTATGTCAATTACTCTTGCTTGATACGTTTTGGAATTTGTTCTCGTTCTTCCCAGTTTACGTTCAATAGAAAGACAACGATCCAAAACTTCAAGAGGTGACAATTCAGTAGAAATGCCTAATGCTTGATTGATGAAGTTGTTTTCATGCTCAAAGCCCCAAGGCAGGGATTCATATATAGATGAACGCTTTGAAAGATGTCCAACACTTTCCCTTAACATATGAATCGCTTCTTCAAACATCTCTCTAGAGTTTCCTAAATTACTTCCTAAAAGCAAATACACTGTATTCATAAAACGAAAATATATAAAGAGATTAAACTAATCTGCATAAAAAATGTATTTTTGTTTTCTACGTAAATTAAAAAAGAAAAGCTATGCTACGATTCTTCAAAAGTGTTTTTAAATCTGTTCTAGTAACACTTATATCATTTACAATTATCATACTAGTATTTGTTGTAATTGGTGTTTCGACAGGAATGGAGGAAGGTGAAAAAACCAAGGCAAATAGCCTCTTAGAAATTAATTTATCTGAAAAAATTGTAGATAGATCGTCTGAATTTTCTTTCGATTTTGGCAATTTTAGTGATGAGCCTACCCCTCTAGGATTAGACGATATCTTGAAATCTATCGAAAAAGCCAAGCACGACAATAACATAAAAGGGATATACTTAAATATCGACATGGTTAACTCTAACATGGCGTCTTTAGAAGAAATTCGAGATAAGCTACAAGAGTTTAAAGACTCAACAGATAAGTTCATCCTATCTTACAGTGAAGTATATTCTCAAAAGGCATTTTATATTTCTTCAGTGGCAGACAAAATTTATTTACATCCAGAAGGTTATCTAGAGTTTAAAGGGTTGAATTATGAGGGGATGTTTTTTAAACAAGCCCTTGCAAAGTTAGAGATAGAACCTCAAATTATACGTCACGGTAAATTCAAAAGTGCTGTTGAGCCATTTATCCTTGATAAAATGAGCGATTCGAACAGAGAACAAGTAAAGCGTTTCATCAATTCAATTTGGGAAGATGTAAAATCAGACATTGCCGAGGGTAGAAACCTATCTGATGATGAACTGAATAATATCGCTGAAAATTTATTGATACAATCTGCAAAAGATGCTGTTGACTACAAACTTGCTGATGCCTTACAATACCAAGACCAGGTTGATGATACTCTTAGAAAAAGACTTGATATTGAGGACAACAAAAAAATTGAGAAAATCTCTTTACGAAAATATATAGACGTTGGTGTTAGCACCAAAAAGAAATTCTCAAAAGATAAAATAGCTGTTATTTATGCTCAAGGCTCTATTAATAGTGGTGATGGCAATAACGAAACTATTGGTTCAGAAACGACTTCGAAAGCCATTCGAAAAGCTAGAAAAAATGATAAGATAAAAGCCATTGTATTGAGAGTAAACTCACCTGGAGGAAGTGCTCTAGCGTCAGAAACCATACTCCGGGAAATGGATCTCGCTAAAAAGGTTAAACCTGTCGTTGTATCAATGGGTGATGTTGCTGCTTCTGGCGGCTACTATATTGCTTGTAAAGCCGATACTATTGTGGCTAACCCCACAACCATAACAGGCTCAATAGGTGTGTTTGGAGTATTGATGAACCTTGAAAAGATGATGACTAACAAATTGGGAATCACTACCGATAGAGTAAAGACTAATCAATTTGCCGACTTAGCTTCGCCTACTCGAGCACTGAGTGAGTCTGAACGAGCAATCATACAAAACCAAGTAGAGTTGATTTACGATAAGTTCATCAGCAATGTTTCAGAGGGCAGAAATATGAGTAAAGAAGAAGTAGATGCTATTGGTCAAGGTAGAGTATGGACAGGAAAAGATGCTATTGAATTAGGATTAGTAGACGTTTTAGGCGGAATGGAAGACGCCATAGCTATAGCCGCAGATATGGCAAACTTAGACTCATATAGAATCACTAAGCTACCTATTGAAAAAAATCCTATTGAAAAAATCCTTGAAGATTTGGGCGGTCAAGTGAAGACTAGAATAATCAAAAACGAATTGGGTAGTGCTTTCCCTTATTACAAACAAATGAATGAGATTGTGAACATGGAGAAAATTCAAATGCGAATGCCTAACCAATTTGAGATTTATTAACGAATTATTTTTCAATTGAAATCTCAGGCACAAACACTTTACCTTATACTCAGCGGTCTTTTTATTGCCTCATTGGTATGCTGTAATTTAATTTTTCAAAAATTCTTTACATGGACACCCTTTGGCATTTATACCTTTGAAATTTCGGCAGGAATAATACCCTACCCTATTACCTTTTTAGTGACAGATATCATTTCAGAAATTTACGGAAGAAAAAAAGCTAATTCGGTAGTACTATCTGGTTTGTTTGCAAGTATTTTTGTGTTGGGTATCGTTATGGTGGCAAATAACGTAACTGCTACTGAATGGTCTCCAGTTAACGACACTACATTCTCCAATGTTTTTGGATTGACAGGCATAGCTGTTGGTGCATCAATGCTTGCTTATCTACTTGCACAATTTGTGGATATTAGAATATTTCATTTTTGGAAAAATTTAACCAAAGGCAAACACCTATGGCTAAGAAATAACGCCTCTACTTTCAGCTCTCAACTCGTTGATACTGCTACTGTATTGTTGTTATTGTGTGTTGCTGAGGCTATTGCATGGGATAAGTTCTGGATATTGTTGCTGAATGGCTTTCTATTTAAAGTAATAATGGCTTTGATAGACACCCCTATACTCTATATTGTGATTGGACTAATAAGGAAAAAATTGAACCTTAAAGTTGGTGAAGAAGTAGAAATTTAATACTCAATACTGACCACATAACCTTGATGCTTTCTAACATTCAACACATTCAAATAGTCAAACATTAAATATTGGCCCTTGATTCCTGTTAAAGTTCCTTCAATGACCTCAAGCTTATCGAAGCTCATACTCTTGACTTTCTTAGGGTATTCAAGCACAGGATAATTCAATTCCAACAACTCAGAGTCATCAACAACATATTGTTTTAGTTCAGCTGGCAAAAACCCTTTCATTTCTTCTTTTAAAGAATGTAAATCTATACTCGTATTGATATTGTTTTTCAACATTTTTTGCCAATGAGTTTTATCTGCGATAAAATCTTTCAAAGTAACTTCTATAACGCCTGCTAAGTAGCGGTTAGGTGTTTCTGCTAAAATAATGGTCTGCACTGCCCCTTGATCAATCCAACGGGTAGGTATTTGAGGTTTTCTAGTTATACCTACTTTGGCATTAGCTGTCAGAGCTAGATAAACAATTTGAGGCGTTAAATGGTATTTTTTCTCCCACTCCATATCTCTACCGATACCAAGATGTGCCTGACACCTTTCTGGGTGAATGATACACTCTGAAGCTATTGGAGAAGACTGAAAACAAGGGTAACAAAGACCTTGATTGAAAGATTTGTACGTTTTAGCACCACAATCGGTACAGAAAATTTGATTTTCAAAAGTGAACCTTACAGGCTTATTGATTAGAGAGTTCATATCTACACTCTCGCTACCTATAGGAAGATGATACTGTATAGGCTGTGACAATTGAGATGTCATTTTCAACAAAGAACCTGTTATTTTCATTACAAAATAGTATTTTTAAATTCAAATTTATCCTGAGTACAAGATATGATATTTTCTATAAAAAATAGTCTTATGTCGTGGGTAATGCGAAAGCGTATTCACCAAATAGAACTCTTTATAAAATACCCAAATGACGTACAACACGATTGGTTTGAAAACCTCTTAAATACAGCTCAACATACGGAATGGGGAAAGAAATATCGTTATAACGAAATAAATACTTACAATACATATAGAGAAAGAGTACCTATTTCAACATATGAAGATTTTTCACCCTTCATAGAAAGGTTAAGAAAAGGGCAAGAGAATATTTTGTGGCCTACCGAGAGCAAGTGGTTTGCCAAATCTTCGGGTACTAGTGGACATAGAAGTAAGTTCATTCCTGTCACAAAGGAATCTCTTAAAGATTGCCATTTTAAAGGTGGTAAAGACATGCTATCCCTTTATTGCTTCAATTATCCTGAAACGCAGGTTTTTAATGGTAAAAGCGTAATTATGGGTGGTAGCCACGAGCCCTCCTTGAGTACTCACAAAAAAGACGGAGATTTATCGGCTATCATAGTCGATAATCTACCCTTTTGGGTAAATATCCATCAGACCCCCAATAAGGACATCCGTTTAATGAACGATTTTGAAAAGAAAATTGAACAAATGGCACTGATTACATCAAACGAAGATGTGAGAACAATTTCTGGTGTCCCATCTTGGATGCTTGTACTATTTAATAAAATACTAGATGTCAAAGGTGTGAATAACATCAGTGAGGTATGGCCAAATCTAGAGCTATACATGCATGGAGGCGTTAGCTTTACACCTTACAAGAATCAGTTTGAAAAACTTATACCTAAAAGGGTTAATTTTTTGGAAACTTACAATGCTTCTGAGGGTTTTTTTGGCATTCAAGATCAGAAAAACAGCAATGAAATGTTACTCATGCTCGATTACGGTATTTTTTACGAATTCATTCCCGTTGAGGATATAGATAGCCAGAAAGCAATTCCTTTATGGGAAGTAGAAAAAGGGAAGCCGTATGCAATGGTCATTTCAACAAATGCTGGTTTATGGCGATACCTTATTGGAGATACGGTTATTTTCACATCTACCAAACCTTACAGAATTCAAATAATTGGACGAATAGGACAGTTCATTAATGCATTTGGAGAAGAACTAATAATGTCTAATGCAGAAAAAGCTTTAAAGATAGCTTGTGAAAAAACAGGTGCCAACATAAACGAATATACAGCCGGACCAAAATACATGTCTGAAACAGGTCAAGGGGCTCACGAATGGGTTTTTGAATTTAACAACAAACCTAACAGTATTGATAAATTCGTTCATGAGTTAGATCAAAATTTAAAAAAAATGAACTCTGATTATGCTGCTAAAAGAAATAAAAATTTAGCATTACAACAGCCGATTGTTCATACTGTCGAAAATGGTTTTTTCTACAAATGGATGAAAACTCAAGGGAAATTAGGTCGTCAATTTAAAGTTCCAAGATTATCAAATAACAGGAATAATTTAGATTCTATTTTTAAATTGATGAAAACACTATGAATTCATAGAAAATCCTTTAAATTAGTAGCAAAATAATTAAAATATGCACATAGCCATAGCAGGAAATATAGGCTCCGGCAAGACCACATTAACAACCCTATTGTCAAAACATTATGGGTGGGAGCCACAATTTGAAGATGTTGATGACAACCCCTATTTAAATGATTTTTATAAGGACATGCAACGGTGGTCTTTCAATCTACAGATTTACTTTTTAAATAGTAGATTTGGGCAAGTACAAGAAATCCATAAAGGTGAAAAAGATGTTATTCAAGACAGAACGATGTATGAAGATGCTCATATTTTCGCCCCCAATTTACACGCAATGGGCTTAATGAGTACAAGAGATTTTGAAAACTACCAAAGTCTTTTTGAATTGATGAACACTTTCATTCCGGCCCCTAATCTTTTGATATACCTTCGTTCGTCGGTTTCTAATTTAGTAGAACAAATACAAAAAAGAGGTCGTGATTATGAAAATTCTATTCGTATAGACTATTTGTCTAGACTCAACGAACGCTATGAAGCATGGATATCTTCATACGACAGAGGTCATTTACTAGTTATTGATGTCGATGGTTTAGATTTCCAACAAAACAAGGAAGACCTCAGTGTTATCATTGATAAAATAGATGCCGAAATCAACGGATTGTTCTAAAGCAAAACAAACTAGTACAAAAAAAAGCCCAGCAGATGCTGGGCTTTTATAGTATAAATTAGTTTATAATTACTCTTTAAAACTAACCAATCCTTTTATAAAATCTCTAACTTGAAATTCAAATGAAGCAGGATATGTCATATCGTTAGCCATTAGTTCACCATAAGCAATAAAAGTGTTTTCCTCGATAGGCTTTACCTCGTTTGAAGTAAATGAAATGAACTCTGAACTAAACACAGGGCTTTTGAATGTCATGTTTTCTGAATTAGCAGTTTTACCTTTAAATGAAACCATTACTAAATCCTCTCCTTCTATTTTAAGGCTGGTTCTTACTTTTAAACCATTTTTTTCATTGGAGTTGTAAATGATAACTTCTCCATCAACTACTCTGCTTTCTCCCATTACAATCTCATTGGTAACAGAAGGCATTGAGCTAGTATCAGAAGTACCATTCATAGCAATTGATGGAGCAATTACTAAAGCCACTACTGACATTAATTTCAACAAGATATTTAGAGATGGACCCGAAGTATCTTTAAATGGATCACCTACGGTATCACCTACTACAGCCGCTTTGTGAGCTTCTGTACCTTTCTTGCCTTGCTCTTCAATCATCTTCTTAGCGTTATCCCAAGCACCACCAGCATTAGACTGGAAGATTGCCATTAGTACACCACAAGTAGTAACACCTGCTAAAAGACCACCCAACATTTCTGCACCACCTACAAAACCGATAAGTACAGGAACGATAATGGCTAAAAGACCTGGCAATACCATTTCTCTAATAGATGCTTGAGTAGAAATTTCCACACATTTATCGTATTCAGCAACGCCATCAGCAGCATCAAAGATTTTTCTATCAGCTGCAGATGCTTTAGACATATCCGAATCGTTTTTACGCATGACTTCCAAAGCTGCTTTCAAAGCAGGGATATCTCTAAATTGTCTTCTTACTTCTTCAATCATTGCCATAGCCGCACGACCAACCGCATTCATTGACAATGCAGAGAATACAAATGGCAACATACCACCGATTAATAGACCAGCCATAATATCAGGCCTAGAAACATCAATAGCCGTTACGTTAGCTGTTTTCATAAAGGCAGCAAATAAAGCCAAAGCTGTAAGTGCAGCAGAAGCAATAGCAAATCCTTTACCAATTGCAGCAGTCGTATTTCCTACTGCATCTAATTTGTCTGTTCTTTCTCTTACTTCAGGATCTAACTCAGCCATTTCTGCAATACCACCCGCATTATCAGAAATAGGACCGTAAGCATCAACAGCTAATTGAATACCTGTGTTTGCTAACATACCTACAGCAGCAATTGCAATACCGTAAAGACCAGCAAATTTGTGCGATACAATAATGGCAGCAGCAATAAGGATGATAGGAATAGCAGTAGACATCATACCTACACCTAAACCAGCAATAATATTGGTAGCAGAACCTGTTTCAGATTGCTTAACGATAGAGTTTACAGGCTTTGTACCAGTACCAGTATAATATTCTGTAACCTTACCAACTAATAAACCAGCAACAAGACCAGCGATAGTAGCCCAAAATACACCCATAGAAGTGTACTGAATACCCGCTTCTACCCATGTTTCAGGTAGCATTGAGTTAATAATGAAATATGAAGCTACAAGCATTAAACCTGCAGAACCAAACTCACCTAAGTTAAGTGCAGCATGTGGAGAACCACCATCTTTTACTTTCACAAAGAAAGTACCGATGATAGACATTACGATACCAACAGCAGCTAATGCTAGAGGTAAGTAAACAGCACCTAAACCATCAAATTGAGATTGGAATTCTGGTAAAGTAGCATATACTGCACCCAATACCATTGTACCAATAATAGAACCTACGTAAGATTCAAAAAGGTCAGCACCCATACCAGCAACATCACCTACATTATCACCTACGTTATCTGCAATAGTTGCAGGGTTTAATGGGTGGTCTTCAGGAATACCTGCTTCTACCTTACCAACAAGGTCAGCACCTACATCGGCAGCTTTAGTATAAATACCACCGCCTACACGAGCGAATAGTGCAATTGAAGAAGCACCAAGAGAGAATCCAGAAAGTACATTTAATACTTCACCGATTGCCCATCCCTGACCACTATATAATATGAAAAGAGTGCTAAGACCTAAAACACCAAGACCAACAACACCTAAGCCCATAACCGCACCACCAGCAAAAGCAACCTCAAGGGCAGCACCAAGTGATTTTCTAGCGGCATTGGTTGTTCTCACGTTAGCTTTTGTAGCTACACGCATTCCAATAAAGCCTGCTAAGGCTGAACAAATAGCACCTACAATAAAGGAAACTGCAACCATTCCGTTTGAGCCATCTTCACTACTTCCTTTGAAGTAAAGTAAAATAGCTACTGCTAAAACAAAAATCGATAAGATTTTATATTCAGCTTTCAAGAATGACATTGCACCATCAGCGATGTTTTTTGCAATTCTTGACATCTTTTCTGTACCTTCTTCTTGCTTAGAAACCCAAGCATTCTTCCAGAATACATAGCCTAAAGCTAGAACACCGAAAAGAGGTAAAAAGTCTACAATCATTTTCATAGTTTGAAATTTTAGTTAATTTGATTAATTGTTAATTGGTTAATTATTTTGAATAGCTGACCTCTTTGACCGCTTCAATAAGCATATCTTTATTAGGTAAAAATGCCTCCACTAAGGTAGGTGCATAAGCCATTGGTGTATCTAAACAAGTTACTCTCTTGACAGGTGCATCTAAGAAGTCAAAAGCATCTTTTTGAACCTTAAAAGCAATCTCTGTTGCTATTGAGCCTAGAGGCCATGATTCTTCTAAAATCACTAATCTGTTTGTCTTTTTTACCGATTCTAAAATAGTATCGTAGTCAATTGGACGAACAGTTCTTAAATCGATAATTTCCGCCTCAATACCTTGTTCTGCTAATTCATCAGCAGCTTTGTAGGCTTCTTTTATTATTTTACCGAAAGAGACAATAGTTACGTCTGTTCCTTTTCTTTTAATGTCAGCAACTCCCATTGGGATAAGGTATTCTCCTTCTGGCACTTCGCCTTTATCACCATACATCTGCTCTGATTCCATAAAAATTACAGGATCGTTATCTCTAATCGCAGATTTCAATAGACCTTTAGCATCATAGGGGTTAGAAGGTACAACAACCTTTAAGCCTGGGCAGTTAGCATACCAACTTTCAAGGGCTTGAGAATGTGTAGCACCTAGCTGACCAGCAGAAGCTGTTGGACCTCTAAAGACGATAGGCACAGGAAATTGACCACCTGACATTTGTCTCATCTTGGCAGCGTTACTGATGATTTGATCAATGGCAACAAGCGAGAAGTTAAATGTCATAAATTCTATAATTGGACGTAATCCATTAATAGCAGAACCTACTCCTATACCAGAGAATCCTAATTCAGAAATAGGAGTGTCAATTACTCTCTTATCTCCAAATTCATCAAGCATACCTTTTGAAGCTTTGTAAGCGCCATTGTATTCAGCGACCTCTTCTCCCATCAAGTAAATGCTAGAATCTCTACGCATCTCTTCACTCATAGCCTCACAAACCGCTTCTCTAAATTGTATTTCTCTCATAAAATTCTAAAAAACATAAAGTTTGCAAAAATAACATTTTTTACAAATTGGCAAAGAACATAGATAGAAGATATTGACTATTAAAATCTTGTTAATAGTAATGTGAATTTCGTGTAGAATTAATGAGTCAAAAACCTTAATTTTGCGAAAAACATAACTAACATTAAGATTAATATGAACACACTAGTATGCATTAGTAATGTTCCAGACACCACATCAAAGATTGAGTTTTCGAGCGATTCCACAGCTTTTAAGACGGATGGAGTTCAGTTTATTATCAATCCTTATGATGAATTTGGACTTACAAAAGCTATAAAATTGAGAGAAGAACACGGTGGAAGAGTTACGGTCGTTCATTTAGGTCCTGTAAGTAGTGAGCCTACTCTAAGAAAAGCTTTAGCAATAGGTGCCGATGAAGCTATTCGAATAGATTCAGATGCAAAGGACAGCTTTGCTGTTGCTAAAGAATTATCAAAGGTCATCTCAGAGCAAGATTATGATCTAATTATTACAGGTAGAGAATCTATCGACTACAATAATGGCGCAGTACCAGGAATGATTGCTGCTATTTTAGATTTGCCATTTGTAAACGCATGCACAGGACTCAAGCTAGAAGGCTCAACAGCTAATACGGAAAGAGAAATCGAAGGCGGTAAAGAATTTGTTAATGCTACATTGCCATTGATTATTGCAGGGCAAAAAGGATTAGTAGAAGAGTCTGAGTTATTGATACCCAACATGAGAGGCATCATGACTGCAAGAACAAAACCGCTAACCGTAGTAAGTTCTAATGGTGATAGCAATAAAAGTGCATCTGTTTCATTTGAGAAACCAGCGCCTAAGCAAGCTTGCACAATGATAGAAGCAGGTCAAGAAAAAGAATTAGTATCATTACTTCATCAAGAAGCTAAAGTAATTTAATTATGTCAGTATTAGTATATGCAGAAAGTTGGAATGGCTCTTTCAAAAAGGGTACATTGGAGGCAATAACATTTGCTCACGATACCGCAAAAAAATTAAACACAGCATGTGTTGCGGTTACATTAGGAAATATTTCAGATGATAAAAACATATTATCTAACTATGGCGCAGACAAAGTACTGAGTATAGATTCAGAATTTGATAGCTGTGACAACAAAGGTATGGCATCAGCATTGTCACAAGTTGCTATTCAAGAAAATGCGCATGTTATTGTTATCTCTAACAGTAATACAGGCAAATGCATTGGTCCAAGACTTTCCATCAATTTGGATGCCTCCTTTATCAGTAATGTGGTGGACATTCCTTCGGAAACATCACCACTAACAATTAAGAAAAAAGCATTCTCTGGAAAAGCATTTGAAATAGCGCAAAGTAATGCTGACCATTGTGTTATGGCGCTTTCGCCAAACGCCTACAAAATCACAGAAAACCCAAATTCATCTTGCCAATTTGACACCTTCGACTGTACAGTAGAAGATGCCAATGTAAGTTCTGAAAAAATAGAAAAAGCAAGTGGTAAGATTAGTCTTGCTGAAGCGGAAGTCGTGATATCGGCAGGAAGAGGGCTAAAAGGCCCTGAAAATTGGGGAATGGTTGAAGAATTAGCTGACTTATTAGATGCTGGTACAGCCTGTTCAAAACCCGTTTCTGATATTGGCTGGAGACCGCACAGCGAACACGTTGGGCAAACAGGAAAAGCTATTGCTCCCAACCTATACATTGCGATTGGTATTTCTGGAGCTATTCAACATTTAGCAGGTGTAAATTCATCTAAAGTTATGGTTGCTATAAATACTGATCCTGAAGCTCCCTTTTTTAAAGCGGCTGATTATGGAATAATCGGTGACGCTTTTGAGGTTGTACCTCGCTTAATTGAAGAAATTAAAAACTTCAAATCCAACAACTAATGAAACTCATTCAACTGGAAATAGTTGGACTCTCAAACAGTCAAACCCAATCTGGAGCTTTTGCTCTAGTATTGGGTGAGGTTGGAGGTAAAAGAAGACTACCTATCGTTATCGGTAATTTTGAAGCTAAAGCAATAGCCATCGCTTTAGACAATGAATACAAAAGCCAAAGGCCTATTACGCATGATTTATTCAAAACATTAGCTGTTGGATTTAAAATTAAAGTTCAGAAGGTGGTCATTAGTTCAATTAACTCTGGAGGTATATTTTCATCTATCATATATTGCATTGATGATAAAGGAAAGGAAATTGAGCTCGATTCAAGGACTTCCGATGCCGTAGCTATTGCTATTCGATTTAAAGCTCCAATATTTACATACGAAGCCATCATCAGCGAAGCTGGTATTATTCTAGATCAAGATATTATTACATCTGAGAAAGAAGAAGAAAAGGACACCCAACAAGATTCAAATGATTTCAAGAATCTATCCAAATCGGAATTAGAAAAAAAATTAAATGAAGCTATTGAAAATGAAGATTATGAAGTCGCTTCAAAAATTAGAGATGAAATTAACCGAAGAAGTTAATAAATAACCACTATGATAAAACGTTTAACCTTTACATTTTTCATCTTATTAGGCTTGATAGGACACAGTCAAGAACTGACTAAAAATTGGAAGTTTGACCACATTAGAAAAGTCGATGACACTACCAATCTCAAAGCAATAAGTCAAGGTGATTATCTACTCATTAATGAAGATAGCACATTCGAATATGAGATAGCATCTATCCCTCTCAAGGCTAGTGGACAATGGGAAATAGAAGAAGGGGTTTTAAGCTTTCACTACAACATACCTACTGATACCAGCCGATTTTATGCGATTGAACTATCAGAAAACAAATTGATTCTCAATGAGAACGGAATAAATTATTCCTTTAAATCTTCTACTGATCCTCTACCAATTTCTAGGGGCTTTGACATGATGACTATTCTAAGAGGTTTGCTTGGTATGGCGGTACTTATAGGTATTGCTTTTATTTTCAGCAGAAATAGAAAAGGCATCGATTGGGCATTGGTTTTTAAAGGTCTATTGATACAAATTGTTTTTGCCGTAGCTATATTAAAAGTTCCATTTATACAATCTGCTTTTGAATGGTTAAGCTCTATTTTTGTTATTATTTTGGGTTTCACCAGAAGCGGCTCATTATTCTTATTTGGCGGACTTATAGATAACATGGACTCCTTTGGCTATATTTTTGCTTTTCAAGTATTACCAACGATTGTCTTTTTCTCGGCACTGACTAGTGTTTTATTTTATTATGGTATTCTTCAAAAGGTCGTTTACTTTTTTGCTGTCCTCATGAAAAAAATAATGAATCTTTCGGGTTCAGAAAGTTTAGCAGCCATTGGTAACATCTTTTTGGGACAAACCGAGTCACCACTTCTAGTGAAGCCCTATATTAAGAAGATGACTCTCTCCGAATTGCTATGTTTAATGAGTGGAGGTATGGCAACTATTGCAGGTGGTGTGTTAGCAGCCTATATTGGTTTTTTAGGAGGCAGTGATCCTGTACAACAATTGTTTTTTGCCAAGCACCTTCTTTCTGCTTCGGTAATGTCAGCACCAGCAGCTATAGTAGCCGCTAAGATTCTATTACCAGAAACAGAAAGTGTAAATCAAGATATGACAATCTCTGACGAGCAACTAGGAAGTAATGTACTTGAAGCTATAAGCATTGGTACAACTCAAGGGATAAAATTAGCCGTTAATGTAGGAGCTATGCTTTTGGTTTTTATTGCTTTCATAGCTATGCTAAACTATGTGCTCGGCAACTTTATAGGGGATATTACAGGAATAAATTCTTGGGTAGCCAACTTTACAGCTGGTCAATACGAATCTTTAAGTTTAGAGTTTATACTGGGTTATACCTTAGCCCCTATCACTTGGCTCTTGGGTGTTTGCAAAGAAGACATAGTTTTGGTGGGACAGCTTTTGGGTGAGAAAACTATACTTAACGAATTTGTAGCTTACGTATCTTTGGGCGAAATGAAAGCTGGCGGTAAATTCTTTGAAGAAAAATCCATTATTATAGCCACTTATATTTTGTGCGGATTTGCTAATTTCGCATCTATAGGCATCCAAATTGGAGGAATAGGAGCAATAGCCCCATCACGAATGAAAGACTTATCAAAACTGGGCGTTTTAGCCCTAATAGCAGGAACTTTGGCTTGTTTGTTTACAGCCGTAATCGTAGGAATGATAATATAATATATGCAACAATATTTAGACTTAATGACTAGAGTGATGAATGAAGGCACTCTAAAAGCCGATAGAACAGGTACAGGCACAAAAAGTGTATTTGGACACCAGATGCGCTTTGATTTATCTCAAGGATTCCCTTGTATTACTACAAAAAAATTACACCTTCGTTCTATCATTCACGAATTGCTTTGGTTCTTGAAAGGCGATACCAATATCAAATACCTTAAAGAAAATGGGGTTAGAATATGGGACGAATGGGCTGACGAGAACGGCGATTTAGGTCACGTATATGGGTATCAATGGAGAAGTTGGCCTACACCAGACGGCAGACACATCGACCAAATCACAAAGGTTGTTGAGCAGATAAAAAACACCCCTGACAGCAGAAGAATGATAGTGAGCGCATGGAATGTAGGAGAGATTGAAGAAATGGCTCTTCCTCCCTGCCACGCTTTCTTCCAATTTTATGTTGCTGACGGCAAATTATCTTGTCAGCTCTACCAAAGGAGTGCCGATATCTTTTTGGGTGTTCCTTTTAATATTGCATCCTATGCATTACTTACAATGATGATGGCTCAAGTCTGCGATTTAGAGCTTGGCGAGTTTGTACACACTTTAGGTGACGCCCATATTTACAGCAACCACTTTGAACAAACCGAATTGCAATTGAGCAGAGATACAAGACCTTTGCCAACAATGAAAATAAACCCTGAAGTGAAAAGTATTTTCGATTTTAAATACGAAGATTTTGAATTAGAAAATTACGACCCACATCCACATATTAAAGGAAAAGTAGCAGTATAATGGCAAAAATAATTGTTTTAGGTGCAGGCTTAGTGGGTAATGTGATGGCTAAAGATTTAGCTAAAAATCACGAAGTAGCATCCGTAGATTTCAATGAGAGTGCCTTAGCCCCATTGTCTGAGCTAGGCATTCATACCATTCATGCCGATTTGTCGAATTCTTCGACCATAGAACGCTTGATAAACGACTACGATTTGGTCATTGGTTCAGTGCCGGGTTTTATGGGTTACAAAACTTTGGAAACCGTTATTAAAGCTGGTAAAAACTGTGTTGATATTTCTTTCTTTCCAGAAGATCCTTTTGGACTAGACCAACTTGCCAAAGATATGGGCGTGGTGGCTGTTATAGATTGTGGTGTAGCACCTGGAATGGGCAATATTATTTTGGGACACCACAACAATCAGATGGAAATATCTGACTACGAATGTTTAGTCGGTGGATTACCAGAAATTAGAGAATGGCCCTATGAATACAAAGCCGTTTTTTCTCCTATTGATGTGATTGAAGAATACATAAGACCAGCTCGTTATGTACAAAGCAGTCAATTGGTTACCAAAGAAGCTTTGTCCGACACAGAACTTATAGAGTTTGAAGGCGTTGGCACTTTAGAAAGTTGGAATTCCGATGGTTTAAGGTCATTAATAGACACCATGCCACACATTCCTAATATGATAGAAAAAACATTACGTTATCCCGGTTGTGTGGAATACCTCAAGGTACTTAGAGCAAGTGGTTTTTTCTCTTATGAAGAAATAGAAGTCAATGGTCAAATGATTAGACCTATAGATTTAACATCTAAACTTCTGTTCCCAAAATGGCAATTGAAAGAGGGGGAAAAAGATTTTACTGTAATGCACATTCGCATAAGCGGAAAAGAAGAGGGTAAAGAAGTTCATTATCAGTATTATCTCTTAGATAGATATCAAGACGATACTATATCTATGGCACGAACAACAGGCTTTACATGTACTGCCGTAGCCAACCTAGTTGTTAATGGACAATACGATAGAAAAGGGATATCGCCCCCAGAATATCTAGGCAAACATTTCGAATTTGTAAAGTCATACCTTGAAGATAGAGGAGTAATTTATAGTGTAAGTAAAAGCTAATGATAGTATCTTTAATAGTAGCCGTTTCTGAAAATAAAGTCATAGGAAAAGACAATGACTTGGTTTGGCATTTGCCAATAGATATGAAATTCTTTAAGGATACCACTAAAGATCATTTCGTTATTATGGGAAGGAGGAATTACGAATCTATACCTCACAAATACCGCCCATTACCCAACAGAACCAACGTTATTGTCACTCGACAAGAAAATTATCAAGCCGATGGTTGTATTGTGGTCAATTCTATAGAAGACGCCATACAAAAAGCCAAAGAAGCAGGAGACAATGAGCCTTTTGTGATTGGTGGCGGACAGATTTACAAATATGCTTTAGACAATGATTTAGTGCATAGAGTTTATCTTACTCGAGTACATACAGAGATTGAGGGCGATACTTTCTTTGAAGATTTGGACGATAGGTGGAATGAGGTATATTCTAATATGCACCCTTCTGACGAAAAGCATCCTTTTGCTTTTACCTTTCAAACCTTTGAACGCTAGTTGACTAAGCTACTTTTAGCTTTTGAAGGGTAGAATTCTCTATCTTATTTTGAGCATATTCAAGGGTAAGCTTGAACTCTTTCTTTTCTGAATCTGAAGGACCATCAAACATAGCGTCTATCATGATAGTTTCACAGATAGAACGTAAGCCACGAGCACCCAATTTAAAGTCTATGGCTTTATCAACGATATAGTCTAGCACATCATCATCAATAGTCAAAGCAATACCATCCATTTCAAATAACTTGACGTATTGCTTAGTGAGAGAATTTTTGGGCTCGGTAAGTATTTGACGCAAAGCGTTTTTGTCTAAGGGTTTGAGGTGTGTCAAAACGGGAAGCCTTCCAATAAGCTCAGGGATAAGACCAAAGCCTTTCAAGTCTTGTGGACTTATGTATTGCAATAGGTTGTCTTTATCTACTTTCTCTTTTTTGTCGGTAGCATAACCTATCGCTTGAGTACTCAAACGCTTGCCGATAACTCTGTCAATTCCATCAAAAGCACCACCACATACAAATAGAATATTTCTTGTATCGATGGAAACCATTTTTTGTTCGGGGTGTTTTCTACCGCCTTGAGGTGGAACTTGAACTACTGCCCCTTCCAACAATTTGAGCATCGCTTGTTGAACACCTTCTCCAGAAACATCTCTAGTAATAGAAGGGTTATCGCTTTTACGTGCTATTTTATCTACCTCATCGATAAATACGATACCTCTTTGGGCCGCTTTGACATCGTAGTCGGCAGCTTGTAACAATCGAGAAAGTATAGCTTCTACATCTTCACCTACGTAACCCGCTTCAGTAAGAACGGTAGCATCGGCAATACAGAAAGGTACGTTCAACACTTTAGCAATAGTTCGTGCCAATAGTGTTTTACCTGTACCTGTTTGTCCAACCATAATGATGTTGGATTTTTCAATTTCTATTTCTTCTTCGTCAGTAGATGGTGGCTGAACGAGTCTTTTGTAGTGGTTATACACTGCTACGGAAAGAATCTTTTTGGCGTTATCCTGACCGATAACGTATTTGTCTAGATGAGATTTTATATCAACAGGCTTGAGTAAATTCATCTGATCAGCAAGAATTTGCTGGTCTTTACCTTCCTTTTCGGAATGTACAATTCCTACTGCTTGTTCAATACAACTATCACAGATGTGTGAGTTTATACCAGCAATTAATACGTTAGTATCTTGCTTATCTCTACCACAAAATGAGCAGTTAATATTTTTCTCTTCTGACATAGGTACAAAAATAATGAAAAACCACATACGTTAAGGCATGTGGTTTTAAAAGGTTTAAGTCTTTATTTTTTTAACTTTTTTTGACGAGAACTTCATCAATCATACCATAGGCTTTAGCCTCTTCGGCAGTCATCCAATAATCTCTATCACTATCTTTCCATACTTCATCGAATGATTTGCCAGTATGACTAGCAATGATTTCGTACAATTCGTTTTTCAGCTTCTGTATTTCTCTTGCTGTAATTTCGATATCCGAGGCTTGACCACTAGCACCGCCCAAAGGTTGGTGAATCATCACTCTAGAGTGTTTTAGAGCCGTTCTCTTGCCTGTAGCACCAGCACATAATAGCACCGCTCCCATAGAAGCCGCCATACCTGTACAGATCGTTGCCACATCAGGGTTTATGTACTGCATAGTATCGTAGATACCTAATCCGGCATAAACTCCACCGCCCGGTGAATTCAAATAAATCTGAATACCACGTTCAGCATCTACCGATTCTAAAAACAACAGTTGAGCTTGGATAATGTTAGCCACATAATCGTTGATAGGAACACCCAAAAAGATAATCCTGTCCATCATCAAACGAGAGAAAACATCCATAGAAGCCACATTCATTGAACGTTCTTCAATAATGGTTGGCGAAATGTAGTTGGCATAAGCCGACTGAAAACGGTCTAATGTTGTACTACTGATACCACGGTCTTTGGTGGCAAACTTTCTAAACTCTTCTGAGGGGTCAAACATAATCGTATGGTTTTATTTTTCAGTTGCTAATTTAACAAATTCATCGTAAGTCACCTCTTTATCTTTGAGTGTAAACTTTTCTTTGTACAAAGCCATTGTTTTTACATCGTACAACTGATTATAAATTTTCTTACGTTCTTCCTCGTTACCCAATACTTGCAAGGCTATCTCTTCTAATTTTTTATCTTCAGGCGCTGGTTGTCCGTACTGAGCAAAATTAGATACGATTAATTCTTTAGCATGAGCTAGAACATCTTCATTTTTAACCTCCAAATCGTGTTCTTTAATGATTTTGTTCTCAATCAATTGCCACTGCAAACTCTTAGAGTATTGCTCGTATTCTGTCTCTACTTGCTCTTCTGTTAAACCTTGTTCGTTGGTGGCAACTAACCACTTTTTCAAAAAGGTGTCTGGCAAACTGAGTTTAGATTTTTTGATAAGGTGAAGGATAACGTCATTTTTTAATTTGTTATCGCTTTCACTGACAAAGGATTTTTCTACTTCTTCTTTTATTTTAGCTCTGAATTCCTTTTCACTTTTCACCGTATCTTTTCCGAAAGTCTTATCAAATAATTCTTGGTTCAATTCGGCTGGCTCCATACGGCTAATCTTATTGACCTTAAAATTAAAATCGGCATCTAAAGTTTCTAATTCTTCTTTTTTGATGTTGAGCATATGGTGCGCATCGTTGGAAAAGTCTTTGTTGATATGTACTTTCACCTCATCGTCTTGTGCTAATCCGACTAAGGCTTTTTGGGCTTTTTTATCTTGAATGATATCCAAAGCTACCGAAGCCGTATGACTAATACCACCCTCAAGGACATGACCTTCAGCATCTAATTGAGTGAACTCACCCATCATTAAATCTGTTTTTTCAGCTTTTTCGGGCTGTGTCATTTTACCATAACGCTTGGCCATATCCGTTACATAATGGTCAACCATTTTCTTATCGGCAACAATTTTCAAAAAGTCAAATTTGCCTTTTTTATCAAGAGTAACTTTAAATTCTGGAGCTAAACCCATCTCGTATTCAAACGTAAAATCGGTAGCGTTGTCCCAATCCACTTCGCTGGTTAGTGGCAAAGGGTTGCCCAAAACCTCCACTTTGTTTTCGGTAATATGCTTGTATATAGCCTCTTGAAGTAACTTGTTTACCTCATCTACCAAAACGGATTTACCAATCATTTTTTTAACCTGTCCCATAGGCACTTTACCTTTACGGAAACCCGGAATACTGGCGGTCTTTCTGTAGTTTACTATAACCTCTTCTACCTTGCTTTGGTAGTCTTCGGCAGATACTTCTACTTTGAGCTTGGCATTTAAATCGTCAATTTTCTCTTGCGTAATATTCATCTTCGTCTATTTTTGAAAGTCTGCAAAAGTAGTCATTTTCTACACAATAGCACACAACTGTTTTAATCAATTGAATATGCTAAAATTTCTTACTTTTGTGATAGAACCTAAAGCTAAAATCATGAAAGAATTACTTCTGTTGATAGGTATTACATTTTCACTAAATACCTTTTCACAAAACAACACCGTCACTAAAGATTGGGACAACGGCATTTTTAACAAGCGTATTTTAAAATCACATTACTCTGAAAATCATGTAGACTCACTAGGTAAATTACTTAATTCATATATCGATGGATTCTATTGTTATGGGGGTAGCTGTAAATTCACCAAAGTAGAAGAAGACTATTATGTGAGTATTAAAATGAGTAATGGCTACATCAAAATTAAATATTACTTCACCGACTTTGACGTGCTAAAAATGAACGAGCTTTTACCAAAAATTGAGCGCTTTTTAAATTCAAAATAAGTTTTAAATGGTATCTTTGTGTCAAACTTAAAAACCATTAAAAATGATAAAAACCATCAAATCTCTTTTCGGACTAGAACCATCTCCAGACTTTTACACCTTTTTCAAAAATGGCGCAGTAATACTTGATGTACGTAGTCTAGCTGAATTTGAAAACAATCACATTAAAGGTGCTGTCAATATGCCCCTAAGTACAGTTAGTAAAAAGATGAGTCAACTAAAAAAAGATAAGGTTATTATCACTTGCTGTGCTTCAGGAGCAAGGAGCGCATCGGCAAAAAATATTCTCAAAATGAACGGTTTTACCGAAGTCTATAATGGCGGTAGTTGGAGAAGTTTACAGAAAAAAATAAATACTAAATAATAGGATTAAGCATCCATTTTTGCCAACTCACCCTTTATAAAGTCGGCTAATTCCTTAACGTATTCTTGCGAAAAGTTAAATTCTATACCTGCTGTCTGATAGAGTTCGCCAATTGATTTGGTATAGCCTAACTTCAATGCCGCATCGTAATTATCTAATGCTACTTGTCCTAACTGCTTGTAACTTCTCCACATAGCAATAGCACCTAACTGAGCCATTCCATATTCAATGTAGTAAAATGGCACTTCGTACAAGTGCAATTGACGTTGCCAAATATTAAGGTGTGCCACCTCGTGCCCTTGCCAATTGACTACCGAACTGCTTAAGGCTGACATGATATTAGCCCATTCTGCGCGTCTTTGGTCGGCCGTATGCGGAGTGGTGTATATCCATTGTTGGAATCTGTCAATAGCAGCTATCCAAGGCAAACCGTCTAAGACTTTTTGCATTTGTTCTTTCTTAGCTCTGTTGAGTTCTTCTTCATCGTCATAGAACTCGTCCCAAGTATCCATACTGATTAACTCCATGGACATGGATGCTAACTCAGCAACTTCTGATGGCACACTTTTGAAATCGGCTAAATCCAAATCTCTACTCAAAAAAGAATGAATAGCATGACCGCCCTCATGCACCATAGTCACCAAATCCCTTTGCGAGCCTACGGCATTCATATAAATAAAAGGAACTCCTATTTCATATAGAGGGTAATTGAATCCGCCTGGCGCTTTACCTGCTTTAGACTCTAAGTCCAAATGCTTCATGGCTTTCATAGTACTCAAACACTCACCATAATATGGACGTAAACGCTCAAAACAGCGTATAGATTTATCTATCAAATCTTGACCGTCCTCAAAGGGTTTAAGGGGTGATTTGCCACTAGCATCTACCGAACTGTCCCAAGGCTTATAGTCGCTTAAGTCCATCTTCTGCATTCTGTCTTTGTCAAAACCCTCTATTATAGGTACAATCTCTTTAGCTATAGAATCGTGAAAAGCATAACAATCTTGTGGGGTGTAATCGAAACGACCCATAGCCGCAAATTTGTAATCTCTGTAATTATCGAAACCTGCATTTTTAGCAATCTGCTGACGCAAGGCTATCAAATCATCGTATAATTTATCTAAAGCATCTACATCTTGCAGTCTTCTGTCATTGATAATATTAAAGACCTCTTCCCTCTTCTCTCTATTGGTGTCTTTCAAAAACTGAGCTGCCTTCTGCATAGTCATTTTTTCGCCGTCTATTTCAACGGACATTTTTGCCGCTATAGCCCCATATTCTTGTTGCTTAGTTTCCATTTCTACCATCAACGGAATATTTTCATCCCTAAATATTTCTATGGCTTTTTGCAAACCTCGAAGATAGATGCGGTATTTTTCTTGGTCTAGATCGTTTAGAAATGGACTGGAATTAAGTTTAACATTTAACTGATGAGAAAATGGCGCAACCTTAGGCGAAATCTCTTGAATCCAAAAAGCAAAATCTTTGGCCAATTTTTCATCGGTGGTGTCAATATTCATCTTAATATATCGCCAAGCTTGTTCTTCTTCCAAAACGGACTCCAACTCACTTCTGTTCAGCATCCATTGTTCTAATTCCTCAACAGAGTTAATTTCTCTATCTAACAAGGACTTAAAATAAACCTCTATCTTTTCCCAACTATCAACCAATAGGTTCTCATCTATAAATTGTCTTTTTGGACGGCTAGGGATGTTTGGAGCGATACTTTTCATGTGGTATTATTTTTCTTCTTTAACTTCTTTTTTAGGCGCTTTTTTCTTGGGTACTTCTATCAATCCTTGTTCTTGCAAAACATTGTACCACTGGGCTAATTTTTTAATGTCAGAATGATACACTTGATCTTCATCAAACTCCGGCAAAACAGCTCTCATCCAAGCAAACATTTCGTCTTTTGGTGATTTGTGATTTAGACAAGGTCCTCCATTTTCTTTGGCTGCAATAGCGTCAAAAATTTCACTGAGTGGCACCGTATCCGAATACGTATAAATGCCTATATCTTCCAAAGCACTCACCTGATGAGATGCATAAAGTGGCATTCTCTTTTTATCTGTCAAAGACTCTACAACAATGGTATTTTGTGCTTGACTAACCATTTTAAAAAGACCGGGCTTTCCAGAAATAGATAAAATTCCTTCTAAGTTCATAGTATTAAAATTAGGGACGCAAATCTACAATTTTTTAGTGTTAGCACTGTAAGCGTTAATCCTTTTGTTGAAATTCAGGAATTTCTTTCAAAAAGTCGAAAGCGTGTTTTTCATAATTCATGCGGCAACAATAATGCTCCAAGCCATTGGAAACCATTAATAGAGGTACTTTCAAATCAAAATTATAACGCGCTATCTGCTCAAAAACCTTTTGACTAATCTTAACAGAAGAGGCTTTGCATTCAACAATAAGTAAGGGTTTACCTTCTTTATCAAAACAAATAATATCGGCTCGTTTGTTCATCCCATTGTATTTCAAAGCATATTCAACAACCATTAGCGATAAGGGGTAATTTTTCTGATGACACAAATACTGAATTAGGTTTTGACGTACCCATTCCTCAGGCGTTAGCTTGATGTATTTTTTTCTAACTTCATCAAAAATATATTTGGAACCTTCAATCAATTTAAGTTTGAAGTCGTATTTTGGCAGGTTTAAATCAAATAGCATAGAATAGCACAAAGAAATGAATTTTGAAGCAATCCTCTCGGACTTAAAAGCAAAAAAATATCAGCCCATCTATTTTTTAATGGGTGAAGAGAGCTATTATATCGATTTAATCTGCGATTATATAGGCCAAAACGTACTCAGCGAAACAGAGAAAGAATTCAACCAAAACGTACTGTACGGAAAAGATGTTGACGTTCAGACCGTAGTATCTACAGCCAAACAATTTCCATTCATGGGCGAACGCATGGTGGTCATTGTCAAAGAAGCTCAACAGCTCAAAAAAATCGAGCAATTAGAAAGTTATCTAAACAACCCCCAAGAATCGACAATCCTTGTGATATGCCACAAGTATAAATCTTTAGACAAACGCAAAAGCATCTATAAATCTTTGTCAAAAAAAGCGGTTCTTTTTGAAAGCAAGAAACTTTACGACAACCAAGTACCCGCATGGATTGAGAACTATGTGACCAACAAAAAATATACCTTAAACCCTAAGGCGTCACACTTACTCGCAGAATATTTAGGGAATGATTTGAGTAAAGTGAGCAACGAGCTAGACAAACTCATGATAATATCTCCACCTAACAGCGAAATCACTGTTGAAAGCATAGAAAGAAATATTGGTATTAGTAAAGATTACAACAACTTTGAATTGACCAATGCTTTAGGCAAAAAAGATATTTTAAAATGCAATCGAATTGCTTCCTATTTTGCACAAAACAATAAAGACAATCCCTTAGTTGTCACTGTTGGCGTAATATTCAATTTCTTTCAAAAAATATTATTGTACCACACCCTACAAGATAAGTCCAGTAAAAATGCAGCTAGAGTTTTAAAGGTCAATCCTTTTTTTATTAAAGACTATCAAACAGCAGCTAAATACTACTCCAAAAGAAAATGTATGGATATCATTTCCTTGTGCAGAACCTACGACATGAAGTCAAAAGGTGTTGATAATCATTCCATTAGTGATGGTGAATTACTAAAAGAATTTTTGTTTAAAATTCTGCATTAAAAACAATACCTTTGCCCCTCAATTTATCCGATGAAAACAAAATTAACTTTTCTCTTTATTTTTCTCTCTCAACTCACTCTTTTTGCCCAAAAAGGAAGTGTCAGAGGCTTTGTTTACGACAAAGAAAACGGAGAGGCTATTATGTTTTGTAACGTTATTATTGAAGGCAAATCTATTGGTGCTTCAACAGACGTTAACGGTTTTTTTAACATTACCAATGTGCCAGTAGGAAAGCATACTTTGTTTGTTACCTATGTTGGCTACGATACCCTAAGACAAGAAATTGTCTTGAAAGACAAACAAATACTCAATCAAAAGCTTGAAATATCACCCTCATCTGTTCAGATAGAAACAGTGACCGTATCTGCCGATAGGCAAGAGATGAAAACAGAAGTGAAAGTTTCCGTAACTAAAATCACCCCAAAGGATATAAAAATAATTCCAGCAATTGGTGGAGAGCCTGACTTGGCTCAATATCTGCAAGTGCTACCCGGTGTCGTATTTACTGGAGATCAAGGTGGTCAACTCTATATTCGAGGGGGCTCGCCCATCCAAAACAAAGTACTTCTCGATGGTATGATTGTCTACAACCCCTTTCACTCTATTGGTCTATTTTCTGTATTTGACACCGATTTAATGAGGAATGCCGATATCTATACAGGGGGGTTTGGCGCACAATATGGTGGACGTATATCCTCAATAATGGATATTACTACAAAAGACGGAAACAAAAATAGGTTAGCTGGAAAGGTTTCTACAAATACCTTTGGTAGTAAACTAATGCTAGAAGGTCCATTCTTCAAAAAAGGGGGAAACTCGTCATTTATAATGTCAGCCAAAACGTCCTACTTGGACAAAAGCTCTAAGCTACTTTACACCTATATTGATACAGCTGGGCTTCCTTACAGCTACACCGACCTTTATGGTAAAATATCTGTCAATAGTAGCAATGGTAGCAAGTGGAGCTTATTTGGTTACAACTACCGAGATAAGGTCAGCTACAAAGACGTTTCTAATTTGGGTTGGAAATCTGGAGGTATAGGAAGTAATTTCATTCTAGTGCCGTCTGGAAATTCGACTATTATAGAAGGTGCTTTTGCCTACTCTTCCTATCTTATAAGGTTAGAAGAAGCCATCGTAAATCCAAGACAAAGCGGTATCAACGGCTTTAACTTAGGACTTAACTTCACCACTTTCAAGGCTGATAATGAATTGCAGTACGGACTTGAAGTGTTAGGCTATCAAACCGACTTTGACTTCACCAATGCAACAGGCTTACTTACAGAACAAAAAGAAAATTCAACCGAATTATCTGGTTTTATCAGATATAAGATTAAAACCAATAAATTAATTCTCGATCCCGGAATAAGAATTTACAAATACAACTCCATAGCAGCTACCTTTGAGCCCAGACTAGGAGCTAAATTTTTAGCAACAGATAATTTACGTTTCAAGCTTGCCGCAGGAAAATATTCTCAAAACTTAGTCAGCACAAACTCCGACCAAGATGTGGTCAACTTATTTTATGGATTTTTATCCGCTCCCGACAACTTACCTGATGAATTTAAAGGCGAAGAAGTCGTTAATGGATTGCAAATGGCAAATCACTTGATTTTAGGTTTGGAGTATGATATTTCTTCAAAAATTGATTTCAATCTTGAAGGCTATGTGAAAGACTTTACCCAACTAACCAATATCAATAAAGATAAACTAACACTTTCCGATCCTGATTTTATCGTTGAAGAAGGTCTAGCAAAAGGTGTTGATTTGGTTTTGAAATATAACGATCCTAAATTTTACTTTTGGCTAGTTTATTCCCTTGGACACATTACAAGATCTGGTGAAGACATCGAATACAATCCACACTTCGACAGGAGGCATAACGTGAACTTAGTAAGCACCTACAAATTCGGGGTTCAAAAAAATTGGAGCTTTGATGCTAGATGGAATATTGGCTCAGGCTTTCCTTTCACACAAACACAAGGCTTCTACCCATCTATGGACTTTTCTGACGGTATCAACACCAATTACACCTCAGAAAGTGGTGAGCTAGGAATAATATATGCTGGTCTGAACGAAGGGCGACTGCCTTGGTATCATCGATTGGATATTGCTCTCAAAAAAGAACAAAAATTAAGTAAACATTCCACTTTTGAATGGAATGTTGGTGTGACTAATGTTTACAATAGAGAAAATATATTTTACTTTAATAGAATAGAATACAAAAGAGTTAATCAATTGCCGTTTATGCCTAGTGCAGGAATGAGTTTAAGTTTTTAAAAAAAATCTATTTTCATCTTAGATTTTCTTTTAATTTCGCAAGCAAACCAATTTAGACCAAATACACCATTTTAAGATGAGCAAATCCTCCCCAACTAAGTATATTTTTGTTACAGGGGGAGTTACCTCTTCACTCGGAAAAGGAATTGTGTCCGCTTCTCTAGGAAAACTGCTAGAAGCTAGGGGCTATTCGGTTACCATTCAAAAGTTAGACCCCTACATTAATGTTGATCCAGGGACGATGAATCCTTACGAGCATGGTGAGTGTTTTGTAACCGATGATGGTGCAGAAACAGATTTGGACTTAGGGCATTATGAGCGTTTTTTATCGTCCACAACATCTCAAGCTAATAATGTAACAACTGGAAGGATTTACCAGTCTGTCATTGACAAAGAAAGACGTGGCGATTATCTCGGCAAGACCGTACAAGTCATACCTCACATCACTAATGAAATAAAAGAACACATTCAGATTTTAGGCGAAACAGGACAATTCGATATTGTCATCACCGAAATTGGTGGTACTGTAGGTGATATCGAATCCTTACCATTTATAGAAGCTGTTCGTCAACTGAGATGGGAAATGGAATCCAACGCCATAAACATTCATTTGACCTTGGTACCTTACCTATCAGCAGCAGGTGAATTAAAGACTAAACCCACTCAAAACTCGGTAAAAAAGTTGAGAGAATTAGGTCTTCAACCCGATATTTTAGTATGCCGTACCGAACACAACCTAAACTCTGAAATAAGAAGGAAAATAGCTCAATTCTGTAACGTAGAAAGAGATGCCGTTATAGAGTCTATGGATGCTGAAAGTATATACCACGTTCCATTATTAATGCAATCCGAAAAACTCGACAAGGTAGTGTTGAGAAAACTCGGCCTAAAAGACGAAACCAACATCTCTTTACCTATATGGAATGAGTTTTTAGAACGACTTAAAAACCCCAAGACAGAAGTGCAAATTGCAGTAGTTGGGAAATATGTAGAACTTCAAGATGCCTACAAATCTATCGCTGAATCATTTATTCATAGTGGTGCAGCCAATCAGTGTAAAGTTAAGGTTTCATGGCTACAATCTGAAGATATTACTGCCTCAAATGCCCACAAAAAATTAAGTCCTTATCATGGCATATTAGTTGCCCCAGGATTTGGTGATAGAGGAATTGAAGGTAAAATAGAAGCCGTTAAATACGCTAGAACTGAAAACGTGCCCTTTTTTGGCATATGTCTAGGAATGCAATGCGCAGTTGTTGAATATGCTAGGAATGTTCTGAACTTGGCAGATGCTCACACCACAGAAATAAACCCCAAATCATCGAACCCTGTTATTGATTTGATGGAACATCAAAAAAAGGTCACCGACAAAGGGGGCACCATGCGATTGGGTTCATATCCTTGTAAGCTAGACGAACATTCAAAAGCCTTTGAATGCTACAACAAAACAGATATAAAAGAAAGACACAGACACCGTTATGAATTCAATAACAATTATAAAACAAAACTGGAAGCGGCAGGAATGAAAACAACAGGAATCAATCCCGAATCTAATCTAGTTGAAATTATAGAAATTGCTAAACACCCTTGGTTTATTGGTGTTCAATTTCATCCAGAGTATAAAAGTACAGTTGCTAACCCTCAACCTTTATTTGTAGGCTTTATCAATGCAGCAATAACCTATTCAAAACAAAACTAACCCCATGGACAAAAATTCCATAACAGGCGTCATTTTAATTGTATTAATAGTAGTTGGCTACAACGCCCTATTTCCACCAGTAGTAGAAGTAGAAACTCCAGAAAAAGAAACTACAACCGTTGTTGTAGAAGAAGAAATAGTACAAGAAGAAACAGAAAACATAGTATTTTCTGACACTACAGCACAAAACGAATCGTACCAAAGAGCATTTGGCGTTTTCGCACCATCGGCGACAGGTAGCGATGAAGACGTTGTTATTGAAAACGATTTAATCCAACTTTCTATTTCACCAAAAGGGGGTAGAATAGTATCTGCTATTTTGAAAGACTACCAAACTACAGATTCGCTACCGCTAAACCTTATAGACAGGGATTCTTCAGTATTTAATATTACCTTCTTTTCAGAAGGCAATAGAATTATTAATACTCAAGATTTATATTTTCAATCGATTGACAAGACTGAAAATTCTGTAGTCATGAGGATGATGGCTTCTAATGGCGGCTATCTGGAGTATGTATATCAGCTTAATGCCGGCGATTACATGATGGACTTTAAAGTCAACACCGTTGATTTGGACGATATCATCCCGTCTAATCGTAATGATTTAGAATTGAAATGGTCTGTTAATTTACCTAGTACTGAAAAGAGTATTGAAAATGAAAGAATGTATTCTACTGTTTACTTTAAGTACCTCAACGATGAAGTAGACTACCTTTCTGAAACAAAAGACGATGAAGAAAGTCTAAGTGGCAAAGCTCAATGGATAGGATTAAAGCACCAGTTTTTTAGCTCTGTGCTTATCAGCAATGACGGCTTTGAGAAACCAATATCAGTAAAAACAACTACTAAAGAAGGTTCAACCCAATTTGTCAAAAACTTAGAAGTTGAAGCCTCACTCGCTTACAACCACAATGCAAAAGAAAGTATTCCTTTACAATTCTATTTTGGACCTAACCATTATGAAACTCTTTCTTCATACAATATGGATTTGGAAAGAATGATACCTCTAGGGTGGGGGATTTTCAGATGGGTAAATAAGTACGCTGTAATTCCTATTTTCAATTGGTTAGACAACAGTATTACCAACTACGGAATTATCATTTTAATAATGACATTCATAATTAAGATGGCCTTAGCACCCTTTACTTTAAAGGCATACAAGTCGCAAGCGAAAATGAAGGTCTTGAAGCCTGAAATTGATAAAATCAATGAAAAACACAAAGACAAAGACCCTATGAAAGCACAACAAGCGACTATGGCTCTTTATAAAAAAGCTGGAGTAAATCCTCTGGGTGGTTGTGTACCTATGCTTTTGCAGATGCCTATACTTTTCGCCCTATTCCGTTTCTTTCCAGCAAGTATTGAACTTCGTCAAAAGTCTTTTCTATGGGCTACGGACTTATCCACTTATGATTCCGTATTAGATTTGCCATTCGAGATTCCATTCTATGGCGATCACGTCAGTTTGTTTACACTACTGATGACTATATCTACACTGCTATACACTAGAATGAATAGCCAAATGAGTGGGCCACAAATGGCACAAATGAAATGGATGATGTACCTCATGCCAATTATGTTCTTAGGCTTCTTTAACAACTATGCCTCTGGATTGAGCTATTACTACTTCTTGGCTAATATGGTTACTTTCGGACAGCAATTCGTAATGAGAAAATACTTCATTGACGAAACAGCTATTTTAGCTCAGATTGAAAGCAATAAGAAAAAACCTGTTAAGAAATCTAAATTCCAAAAACGATTGGAAGACATGGCTAAAAAACAACAGGAAGCAGCCAATGAAAGAAAATAAACTAGGAGATAAAATCTAAAAACATCTTCATCGATTTTCTTTTCTCTTCAGTCAAATCGTAACTGATAACTTCGGTGAGATAATTCATTTTATCAATTTGAGTGTCAAAAGAATCCGACTTTTCGGATAAGGCTAACTCCATATTAGAAATGCCAAATTTAAGCGCTTCTGAAAATAGTTTTTCGAACGAACTAGCCATAGGCTTATTGCTTACCCAACACGCAAAAACAAAAGGCAAGCCTGTAAATGTTTTCCATTCTTCGGACAAATCGTAAATGTGAGAGAATCTATTTCTATAATCGTAAGCTCTATCACCGATAATAACTCCTGCCGTAGTTCCTTTAATATCCTTTTCAAAATCTGAAGTAGAATCTATGAAATGGGGTTGTATCTTCCAGAAATGTTTGCATAGCAATTGAACTAATGCATTAGATGTTCTAGAATGATAATCCAATAAAATAGTATCTATTTGGTCTAGGGGCACCTCACTGAATAGACAGACGGTCTGAACGGCCCCGTCAGAAGAAATACAGAAGGGACTAACAACGCTAGGGTTTTCTAAAGTAGGAATAATAGCAACTGGCACTAAAGCTAAATCTACCTCGTCTTGCTGTAGTTTTTCAGCACATCTAGAAGGAATATCCAAAGATAAATCAACCCCTATCTCACTGTTTTCTAATCCAAAAACAAAGGGTATGCTATTTAAATACGAAACTGAACAGACTTTCAAAATGAGGTTGTATAGTTAAATAAAATTCTCGAATAAGGTAAATGCAGACCACTAACTTCAGTACCAATCCGCCAATAAAACCGATTAGTGCACCAGATGCAATTTTAATGACCTTTATAAAATCGTCCTTTTCATTAATATAAGCGCCTACTAAAGCCCCCACAAAAGGACCAACAACAAAGCCAAATGGTATTGGAGTAATGATACCTAGCAACAAGCCTATCATAGTGCCATTAACGGCTTTCTTTGTGCCACCAAATTTTTTAACACCATAAATCTGCAACCAGAAATCAGCAATAGTTACAACAACGACAATACCAGCCCATTGCCATAAAAATTCATCAGAACATTGGTAGTCGGTAAAAGCTGACAGTATAAGTAAAGCTATGTATGAAAGTGGTGGGCCGGGAATTATAGGGATAAAACAGCCTAACAAGCCCACAACTAAAAGAATTGCACATATGATGATTAGTAAACTAGTCATGGTACAAAAATACGAATTTACTCTTGGAAAAATTAATGAAAAGAAGGGTTATCTAGTATAAATTTGCTAAAATTGTAGAGATTTAAAATTCACAAAAAATATATTTTATGAAAAAAGTTCTATTTATTTTTAGTTTACTTTCATTTTTCACAGCAAATGCACAATTCAACTTTATCGATGATTTTGAAAGCTACAATGTAGGCGACTTCATTGGAGAAACTGACACCGTTTGGGTGGTTTGGCCTGCAGCAGGCACAGAAGATGTACAAGTAACAGATGCCAACGCTTTCAGTGGCTCAAACTCTTTATATCTATCTTCTTCAGCCGCAACAGGCGGAGGACCTGAAGATATCGTTCTTGAATTTGGAGAATTATTCGATGAAGGTGACTTCAACTTTACAGCTAACTTTTATGTCAATAATAATACGGGTAGCTACTTCAATTTTCAAGCAGATACCGAAATTGGGGAAACATGGGCAATGGACTGTTTTTTGAATAATGATGGTACTATACAATTTTCAACTGGTGGTGGCGAAACCGTATTTTTAGAAAGCACCTATCCTTTTGACACTTGGTTCAATATTGAAATGAATATTAACCTAACCCTAAATCAATGGGAAGTGATGATAGACAATCAGTTTATAGGTACTTTTGAAAACACTATAAATCAAGTGGCTTCTCTCAATCTATACCCACTTAGTGGTAACCAATACTATTTAGATGATGTGTCTGTATCTCATGAACCATTTAACCCTGTAGGAATCAACGCTATTCTTTCAAGCTTAGATCTACCGACATATGTGCAGTTTCCTGCAGATGTTGATATTATGGGGACAGTATTAAACTATGGAGCTGAAACAATTAACTCTATGGATATCGTTTGGACAGACGGCACCAACACCTATACCGATAATGTCTCTGGCCTATCATTGGAAACATTAGACACTTACAATTTCACTCATCCTGATCAATTATCATTTACTGATGCTGATACAGCAAACATAACCGTTAGCATTGAAAACGTTAATGCTGGTGCTGATGTTGATGACACTAACAATAGTATGAACGCTACAGTTTTTGCCGTAGAATTTGTAACTCAGAAAACACCTCTTTTTGAGCATTTCACAAGTAACACCTGTGGGCCGTGCGCTTCTTTTAATCCTGGCTTTCAAAACCTACTAGATGCTAATGATGTTAATGTTATTGACCAAGCCAAAGTTACGTGTATCAAATACCAAGTGAATTGGCCTGGATCAGGTGATCAAGCTTTTAATTCAGATGTTGGTACACGAGTACAGTATTATGAAGTATCAGGTGTACCGTCAGCACATATTGATGGGAAATCTACATCTTCCTCACAAGCAGAAATAGACCAACATAGAAACATGCCATGCTTCCTTGAGATTACAGGAACAGCTGTTGCTACAGATGGTACAGATTTAGCAGTTGATGTAACTGTTAAATCTCATTTCGATTATCCAAACTCAACTATTCATGTCGCTATTGTTGAAGATGAATACAACAATACTGCAGGAACTAATGGCGAAACTGAATTTTTTCAGGTCATGCGAAAAATGTTACCATCGGCAGACGGTACAAGTGCTGACCTAAGCAGTGGTAATACTTCTACCCTTTCAGAAAATGTTACAGTAGCGGTGGGTAATGTCACTCAAAACTCATTCAGAATATGGGAAGATTTGGGTAATTGCGTAGTCGTGGTATTCGTTGTTGATCAAGATACTAAGCAAGTATTACATTCTAAAGTTATTGAGATAACAGGGAATACTATTGTTACCCCAACTTGGTCCTGTGAACCTACAGGCTGTATTGATCCTGGAACTGGAGAAGGTGAATTCAGCTCTCTAGCGGACTGTGAGGCAGACTGTGTTTCAGACATCGAATTTTGGAATGCAATAGATGTACAGCTAATGCCAAACCCAGCAAGAGATAATTTCTCTATCGAACTGAATGCTTCTTCTCAGAATGTAAGCGTTAGCGTATATTCTATAACTGGACAAATAGTTAGTGAATTTAATTACGGTACTCTTAAGGGCAAACAAATTATCCCTATAAATATTAGCTCATTACAAGCGGGTATCTATACTGTTAAAATTCAAATGAATAACGAAGTATCAACACATCAGTTGATAAAACAATAACTGTCTAAACAACAGGTATTTTCAGCAGCTCACAAATGTGAGCTGCTTTTTTTTTACAATAACATCTAAAAGATGTAAATTCGCAAAATAGAAATTAAGCTTTTCAAAATGTCGTTATCCGCTCTAAATGCAATCTCACCAATAGATGGTCGTTACCATTCAAAAACTAAAGAACTTAGTGCATACTACTCTGAGTCTGCACTCATTAAATACAGACTACAAGTAGAAGTAGAATATTTTATTGCTCTTTGTGAATTACCATTGCCTCAATTAGAAAAATTTAATACTGATTTATTTGGCTCATTGAGGAAGGTTTACCTCAATTTCAACGATGAAGATGCCCAAAAAATAAAAGATATTGAAGCTATTACTAACCACGATGTTAAAGCGGTAGAATATTTTCTGAAAGAGCAATTTGATAAACTAAATATCAGTGAGTACAAAGAATTTATACACTTTGCGCTAACCTCACAAGACATTAACAATACAGCGACACCACTGCTTATAAAGGAATCAGTAGAGGATATATTTCTTCCCAGTTATCTGGAGTTAGTCGAAAAGCTAATCGAGTTAAAAGATGAATGGGCTAACATACCCCTGCTGGCAAGGACACATGGTCAGGCGGCATCTCCTACTCTTTTAGGTAAGGAAGTGATGGTATTTATTGAACGACTAGAACGTCAGATGGGTTTATTAAATATGGTTCCATTCTCCGCTAAGTTTGGTGGAGCAACAGGTAATTTCAACGCTCACCACATTGCCTATCCAGAAGTAGATTGGGTAGCTTTTTCTAACGACTTTGTTGAGGATACGCTAGGCTTAGACCGATCACAAGTCACTACTCAAATTGAACACTATGATAACTTAGCAGCTCTTTTTGATAATTTCAAACGAATAAATACTATCCTCATTGATTTAAGTCGTGATATATGGACTTATATATCGATGAATTACTTCAAGCAAAAAATTAAAGAAGGCGAAGTAGGTTCATCTGCTATGCCCCACAAAGTAAACCCCATAGATTTTGAAAATGCCGAAGGTAATCTAGGTATAGCAAATGCTATTTTCGAACACCTATCTGCTAAACTGCCTATCTCTAGACTTCAAAGGGATTTAACAGACTCCACTGTTTTGAGAAATGTAGGCGTACCTATGGCTCACTCTATTTTAGGCTTTAAATCCATATTAAAAGGGTTGAATAAATTGATTCTTAATGAAGAGGCTATTCGTGCAGACTTAGACGACAATTGGGCAGTAGTAGCAGAAGCTATTCAAACCATTCTGAGAAAAGAAGGTTATCCCAAACCTTATGAGGCTCTAAAGGCATTGACCAGAACTAACGGATTGATAGAACAACCTACACTGATTAACTTTATTGATACTTTAAAAGTAAGTGATGAATTGAAAGAGTACTTGAAAAGCATTACCCCTTTCAACTATACGGGTATAGAAAAACTTTAATCCTCAATCAGTTTATATTTCCCGAGATAATCTGACCAATTCCAAATGAAATTGCTCATTAAATCGGTCAATTCTTGAAGAAAAACAGGATTCGGCTCGTTTTGATTTTTCAATAAGTCGCCTTGATATTCGTTCAAATTATATTTTACAAAAATACTTTTCGCCATGGCTTTTTCAATGGTAATATCTTCGCTGTATTGTTCCTTAAAAAAGTTTTCGTAGTCGATAAACATATCTCTAACAAGGTCTTCCTCTAAATCCATAAACTTGATAAGCTCATTCAAACTAGCATGGTGCAAACGGTTTACTATATGATCATCAAAAAAGTTTAGCAGACAATGGTTATTAGCTGCAAAGACAATCATCAAAAACCAATTGGCATCGTCCATCTTTAAATTTGGAGATTCCTCAAATTTTCTGTTGTCATTGACAAATTCAATGATTTCCGAAAAACCTAAATCAATAACCTCAAAAAGAGTCCTAGAATACACTGAGGCCAAATCCTTTACGTTAACTTTCTCTTTTTTGCTAAAGCCAAATAATTTCAACATAATATGCTAAGGTAAACTAAAATTTTTCTTTACTACTGTTAACACTTCATCGCCTATTGCCAAGCAAGCTGTTGCTGCTGGAGATGGCGCATTCAAAACGTGGATACTGTCGTCTTTGCATTCTATTTTAAAGTCGTCGAACACCTCGCCATCTCTGCCGAGTGCCATTGCTCTGACTCCACTTCGTCCAACCACGATATCCTCCATTTTCAACGAAGGTATCAATCTATTTAATTCTTTCAAAAATAATCGCTTAGAAAATGCTCTTTTGTACTCATTTAATCCAAAACGCCAGTGTTTGAAGAATAATTTCCATGTCCCTTGGTACATTAAAGCCTCAAGTGTATCCTTGAGGTTAAAGTCCGTTTTGCCGTAGCCTTCACGCTTAAATGTAAATACGGCATTTGGACCACACTCTATACTACCATCAACCATACGAGTAAAGTGAACCCCTAAGAAGGGGAATTCAGGATTAGGGACGGGGTATATTAAATTATTGACTTTTGATTTGCCTTTCTCACTCAAGTCATAATAATCGCCTCTGAAGCCTACTATTCGAACGTCTGACTCAATCTTATCTTTTTTAGCTAATCTATCAGAATGTAACCCCCCACAAAGTATTTTTTTACTCGCTTTAAACTGACCCTTTGACGTATTGATGATTCCACCCTTGCTAAAAGATTTCACCTCACAAGAATATAATATTCTACTGTTGGGATTAATTTCTTTTATCAGTTCAGCCAATTTATTAGTAACTCCAACAAAGTCGATAATACCAGACTCTGGAACCCATAAAGCCGCCAAGCCTTCCACATGAGGTTCAATTTCTTTTAAGCGATTGGCATCTATTTTTTCTATACCCTCGAGGCCATTGGCTTTGCCTGTTTCACAAATTTTATCTAAACGCTCCAGCTCGTCTTGTGAAACAGCAACAACGACTTTACCACAAACATCGTGCTTGATATGGTGATTTTTAGCAAAGTCAACTAATTGCTTTCTTCCATTTACACAGTTTTTGGCTCTAAAAGACCCCGGACGGTAATACAAACCCGAATGGATAACACCTGAATTTCTACCTGTTTGATGAGCAGCTAAAGTATCTTCTTTTTCAAAGACCACTATATTGAGATGAGGGTATTCTTGTTGCAGTTTGTAAGCACATGAAAGGCCTACTATTCCACCTCCTACTATTGCGATGTCAAACGTTTGTGATTGCTCTGCCATTAAAATACTCTTGATATATTAAAGCCAAAATAGATATCTCCTTCTAGCCATTCTCCTTGGGTTTCTATTAAAAAGGCATGTTCGTTCATTCCTCTAGAATTACTAAGGTGTAAAGAAAAAACGTGCCCACCAGTTTCTATATCCACTCCTAAAGACAACATATTTACGTGATTTTCTTTCATCTCGCTAAGAGCATTAAAATACTCACCATTAACAGAAATCTTTTTGCTGACTTTATAACGCCCTCCCAGTCCTATGAACAAAGGATCAGCAGATGTACCAGCCTCGAAAGAATTGAGGTGTATATGTGTCGGTAAGATTACAGCAGAAAAATTAGAGGAGAACTTCCTAGCAATAATAAACTGATTACTGAAGGTTATCTGATTGAGCAAATCGAAATTGGCTTCTTCCCTTTTAGTCTCCGATGGATGAATCAAAAACACAGATGAATAGGCTGACAAGACAAAAGGGAAAGAATTACTTTGTCGCAATATATTCCACTTTACGGAAGCATCAAATTGTTTGTTGGTAGAACTACGACCACCACTTAGGCTAATGCGTTCTGTTAAACCATAATCCAATGCCATACGCACTTGAGAATTATCTAAGCCCCATAAGTTATAAAAACCTGAATTAAGTGTACCAAAACGGTGTTGTATTAAGAACTTGAATTCCCCTTTGGCGGTTTGTTTGGAAGACTGAGCATTGACAATTCTATTATCTTTAAAAATAGAGGTCGTTATTTTTCTTTCATTGTCATCTGTTTCTAGCATACTCAGCAAATCTTGAGAAAAACTGAATTGAAAAGAAAAGAGCAGAGCTAGCAAAAATAGTTTATTCATCATTTTTGTTTTGAAGTTTCATATCAACCACCACTTGGATGACTTCTGCAATTTTATACATCATAATTTTGGGAATATCTACATCGTAATTATCTAAAACAACATCGAAAGTAGATGAAATGTGTAAGTTCCCGTTTTTGAGTTGTGCGTTAGCAATCATCTCTGTGTTTTTGCTTATGCCGTGTATAGTAAGCTCTCCTTTAACCTTAAGGATGTGTTGTTTACTCAAATCCAATTCTGAAAAACCAGCTATTGAACCAGTGAAAGTTGATAAGGGGTATTTTTCACTCTCCAGATAACTTTCATTAAAATGCTCTTGCATTAGGGAGTTAGGGAAGGTAAAATCTTCAATTTTCAGACGAAAAGCAAAGCCTCCTGTCTGACTATCAACAATCGCCGATACCTCATTATTGACAGCCTCAATATTTTCTATGGGTGCTTCAGAAAAGAAACTAACCGATCCGTTATTGCAGTAGTATTGTTGAGCAATAAGCGGAGTACTAAAAAGTAAACAAATCAAGATTAGTCGCATAGAGCAAAGATAGTAATTTAGTCCTTTTTATAGTCTTTTTGTCAATTTGTATCCTACAAAAAATAAGACAAAAATAACTATGAGTCCAGCTTGTTGTGTTTCAAAATAGGCTGTTGCTAATCCGAATAAAAATGGCCCTAAAAAAGCAGTCATTTTTCCTGAAAAGGCATAAAAGCCAAAAAATTCATTTCTTTTTTCTTCAGGTGTTATCCGTGCCATATAGCTTCTACTTGCCGATTGGTTTGGTCCCGAGAACAAGCCTATAAGGATAGCAGCTATCCAAAACAAATTTTTAGAATTGAACCAATCTGGTATGGCATTGCCTCCAAAAATAAACTGAAACAGACCGGGTAATTCAGGAGCTAAAAAGGCTATTAGACAAGCTATCATAAGAAAAACTATACTCCACAATATTACTTTTTGGCTTCCCTTGCCATCGTCCAGATAGCCAAAAGCATAAGCCCCAATTCCTGCCATTACATTCAGTACAATACCTAAAATTATTATCTCCTCAAAAGAGAACCCAATAGTCGTTGCTGCATATATACCACCAAAAGCAAATATGGTTATTAGTGCATCGTTATAAACTAAACGAGCCAAAAGAAAATGGAATATGTTGCGATATGAAGAAATAGAATTTAGGGTATTTTTCAACCCATCAAAAGAATTTTTAATTGCTAGTGATAAAGGTTTATTGTTCTTGTGTTTATGGTCTTTGACCCAAAGGAAAAGAGGTAGGCTAAAAATCAAAAACCATAAGGCTACCAACAAATTGGTGGCTCTAATATTTTCTCCATTTTCTGTGCTAAAACCTAAAATAGGCTGTTCGGTTTGCACAAAAAACAACAAGGCTACCACTAAAGCCAATAGCCCTCCTACATAACCCAAACCCCATGCCATACCAGACACTTTACCAATACGGTGTTCTGAACTCAATTCGGGCAGATAGGCATTACAAAATACGGTACCAAACTCAAAAGCTATATTAGCAATAATAAAAAGTCCCAGAGCAAAAACAACCTGACCGTCTTGCGGAAAAAATAAAAGTGCTGTCGCCACCACACATACCAAAGTACTTAGAAGCATAATACCTTTTCTTGAACCAACATTATCGGCAATAGCTCCTAAAATAGGCGATAATAAAGCGACCACTATAGCTGTTATTGAAATTGCCCAAGACCAATATTGAGTCCCTAATATTTCATTATCAGCTATGGATTGGGTAAAGTAAGTACCATATATAAAAGTAACTACCAAAGTAGTAAAGGCAGAGTTAGCAAAGTCATACATGGCCCACGACCAAATTTGTCTTTTATCGTCTTTTTGAATCATAAGTCCGAAAGTACAATTATTTATTATGATAATTTAATTCAATAAATCGCTACTATTTCTTTGAATAACTTACTTTTGCCGACTTAATTTAAACAGATGATTTCATTAAAAAATTTCAAATTCATTGACCGAACTAACGGAAGCGTTAAAGATGATATTCTTTCGGGAATAACTGTAGCACTTGCTTTAGTTCCTGAAGCCGTTGCCTTTGCCTTTGTGGCTGGTATTTCACCTATTGTTGGATTATACGGGGCATTCATGATGGGTTTAGTAACTTCTATTTTTGGTGGTAGACCCGGTATGATTTCTGGTGCTACTGGTGCACTTGCCGTAGTAATGGTTCACTTAGTAAGTGAGGGCAATACCTTAGGTGGCGATAGTTCAATGGGCTTACAATATTTGTTTGCTACTCTTATTTTGGCTGGTCTAATACAAACTGCTGCTGGCTTATTTAGACTCGGTAAATTTGTGCGTATGATACCCCACTCCGTAATGCTGGGCTTTGTGAATGGATTAGCAATTGTAATTTTCTTATCCCAGTTGGGTATGTTCAAGACCAATGGTCAATGGTTAGAAGGTCAGGATATGGCTTATATGATAGGCTTAGTGGGTTTAACAATGGCTATCATGGTATTTCTTCCTATACTCACCAAGAAAGTTCCTGCCGCTTTAACAGCCATTGTAGTAGTTTCTCTGATTGTAATTTTTGGTGGTATAGAAACTGAAACCGTAAAATCGTTCATCGTTGCTAGTGGTGGCGAAGGAATAAAAGCGGGTTTACCTACCTTTAACGTACCTTTAATTTCATTGAATTGGGAAACGCTAAAATTCATTAGTCCTTATGCTCTCATCTTAGCGGCTATCGGACTTATAGAATCTTTAATGACGCTTAATCTTATTGACGAATTGACAGAAACAAGAGGTCATGGCAATAGAGAGTGTGTAGCACAAGGTGGTGCAAATATCATCAACGGCTTTTTTGGTGGTATGGGTGGTTGCGCTATGATTGGACAAAGCATTATTAATATCAAATCTGGCGGAAGAGGAAGACTATCTGGTATAGTGGCTGCCTTAGCTTTATTATGCTTTATTCTTTTTGCATCGGCCTATATTGAAATGGTGCCTATTGCTGCCCTAGTAGGCGTTATGTTTATGGTAGTTATTGGCACATTCGCCTGGAGTAGTTTGAAAGTATGGAACAAAGTACCCTTAGCCGATGTTGTAGTCATTGTATTAGTAACAGGGCTTACCGTTATGTTTGACTTAGCTATAGCTGTATTGGCAGGTGTTATTGTTTCCTCATTGGTATTTTCTTGGGAAAATGCAAAGCGTATTAGAGCTCGTAAATTTGTGGACGAACACGGGGTGAAACACTACGAGATATATGGACCTTTATTTTTTGGCTGTATTGAGTTATTCAATAGCAAGTTTGATGTGGCGGAAGATCCTAAAGAGATTATCATTGACTTCAAAGAATCTCGAATTATGGATCAATCGGCTATCGAGTGTATCAATAAGCTTAGTGAAAAATACATTAAAAATGGAAAAAGTGTTCACCTTAGACACCTTTCTAAAGACTGCATAAGACTGATAAAAAGAGCCGATAAAATATGCGATGTTAATGTTTTGGAAGACCCCGATTACTTTGTAGCTATTGACAACTACCGAACATTGAAAGCTAAATAGAAAAAGGTAGGGGCTTTCGGCCCTACCCTTAAATTTCCATTAGAGAAAAGAAAATGTTAATCGATGACAATACGTGTTTTCAACGATTGTGTTGGACTCGTTAAACTCATAATGTATATACCTTTATCTACTCCATCCAAGCTAATAGCGTTATTGCTTGAATTAAGCTCTTTGCTATAAATCAATTGACCTAGAGTATTACTGATAGATAAATGCAGTTTGTCTTGTGGCTTTTCGCTCAACTCCAAAGTAAACTGACCGTTATTAGGGTTTGGATAAACCTTAATGTCCGATTTAGTATACTGATCTATTGAAGTAGAAGAATCCAATGAGGTTACACTTATACATTCCGATATTTGAACAGAACTTCCTATGGGAATTTGACAAGCATAATCACCCAATGCTGATGCGGTAAAATCTAT
>CESO01030901.1_pt1 | contig 43995 bp, 46 predicted proteins | sample 356341 | NCBI WGS metagenome assembly CESO01 (sample SAMEA2621812, study PRJEB7988) | marine metagenome | biome: marine biome (ENVO:00000447); feature: deep chlorophyll maximum layer (ENVO:xxxxxxxx); material: "saline water (ENVO:00002010), including plankton (ENVO:xxxxxxxx)" | depth 35 m | reverse complement strand
TGATAGGGCTGTTTGAATCTGCAATTGCTCTAATTGATTTTTGAGTCCTGCATCTTCGATTTGTGCCAGGAGTTTCCCTTTTTTGACCTCTTGCCCCTCCTCGACATAGATCTTTTTGAGTGTACCGGTGTATTCGGGATAAAGCAGAACATTTTGTCGGGTTTTGATATTGGCTTGTATTTCTATATGATGATCAAAATTTTCCGGTTTTACCTCAAATATAGAAATCAGCGCCAGTTTTTCGGAGGGATCCAAATCCGAAATGGCGTTATTAATTTGATTCAATTCTGCCTTCATTGCATTGAGGATTTTTAACTTTTGTTCTTTTTGTGTCTTTAAACCATTTAGATCCTTTGCTTTGATCAGATCTGAAGTGGTTAAAGATTGATCACCGGAACAGCTAATGGCAAAGGCAATGATGTAGAGGGTGTGTATAATTTTTTTCATGGATTAGTCAGTTTTAGATTGATTAAGTAGGGTTTCCAGTTCGATTTTATTGGTAATCACTTTTTGAATGGCATTGACAAAATTACTTTGAGCGCTGTAGAGCTGAAGCTGGACCATACGGAGTTCAAAACTTTGGATCATGCCCTCAAAGAATTTAATTTGGTTTTTTTTCTCTATTCTCTCGGCCAGCCTCAGATTCTCTTTTTCGGTATAGTAATTGTCGATGGCCAGTTGGTATTCGTTCAAAGCCACATTCGCATCAATTCTAATTTTGGATTGGGTTTCCTCCAGTTGGGTTTTGGCCTGATCCAAGCTGATTTTTGCCTTTTGTGTGTTTGCACTTCTTCCCAAGGAACTGAATATGGGAATTTTCACGTTTAATCCCACTAGCGAGGATCTAAACCACTTTTGGTCACTATCGGTAAAAGTGAATTCATTACTGTTTCCTGTGTAGGTCTGGTTTACAAATGCATTGAGTTTTGGGAGTGCTTTGGATTTTTCGAGCTTTAATTTTAGCGATTCAGTTTTTACATTGTTACCGGCGATTATTATATCAATGTTGTTTTCGATATTGTCAGGATCAGCTGTGGATTCAAAGTACAGATTCTCATTAAAAATATCATCTAGTTCATCGGTTAGTTTCAGCTGGGTTTCCATAGGGTAGCCAATGACAAATTTGAGCATGTCTTGTTGGATTTTTACCAGGTTTTGAGCGTATTTCAAACCGTTATTAGTTTGGGCCAGAGATAACTGAATTTGCTCTACGCTTTCCTCTTCTTCAAAACCATTTCGGAACAATTGATGGATTTCCTCGAAATTACTTTCTAGAGAAGCTTTATTTTTCTCCAAAAACTGGATGTTATATCTGGCCAATAGGACATTGGAATAGAGGTTGGTGATTAACTTCTTAACCTCCAAATTTGTTTTTACAAACAGGTTTTCTGAGATGGCAAGGTAAACTTTTGCGGCCTGAAGCCCCACCAGATAGGAACCATCGAAAATGAGTTGTTCCATTTTCAATGTTCCAATCATATTTTGTTCCGTACCAAAGGTGAGTTCTCTAAACTCTCCCAGATTTCCTCCAAAAAATTCGGCAGGAACCAGCGAAACCGGCATTTCCAAAAAGTTTTGATAATTGACCTCAGAGCTGATTTGAGGCAGCCCTGTTGCAATGGTTTTCCATTTTTGTTTATTTGCTTTTTGAATTTCCCGATCGGCATTGATGATCGAACGGTTGTTCGTCAACCCGAAGCTTATGGCCTCTTCTAAGGACAGTGACTCAGGCAATTCTTGTGACTGAGTCATTACTGTGAGGAGGGTAAAAAACAAAAATAAATGAATTTTCATGGGGTTAAATCGTTTTTTTGTATTCTTCTAAAAATTGTAAACCCTTTGGGGTGGCTATTGCTCTAAGGTGGTAATCTATGTATTTCCCAATAATTTGGTCGATGTCGTAATCTTCGGGGGGGAACAATTCTATATCTCTCAATCCTCTAAATCCATTAAAGTAGATTCGCATAATGAAATCAGGGTCTATAGAAGTTCTAAAAAGACCAGATTTTATTCCCTTTTTCAGACTAGTTTTAAAAGTCTCTCCAAAAGCTGAAAGTTCTTTTTTTCTGATTTCTATGTAGATGCTAGGATAATATTTCTGTAATTGATATTGAGGAGATTTATCCTTATTTCCCAAAACTTGAACGGCTATTTTTTTTATTTCATAAAGCGACTCAATGGGATTGTCAATGGAGGATTGAATCGTTACGATTTTATCTTTTACTTCCTCAAAAACATGGAATACGGACAGCCTCACCAAAGAGGTTTTATCATCGAAATAGTGATAAATTGTCTTTTTGGATATGCGCATATGTTCCGCGATATCATCCATTGTTACTGCTTTATAGCCGAATTGGAGGAACAAATAAGAAGCCGATGTAACGATTTCTTTAACCATATCGAATTTTTGGCAAACTTAATACAGAAAACTTTAAAAACAAAAAAAGTTTCCAAAGTTTATTTTTTTACATTACTTTAACTTAAATCAAGTTATTTTTAACAAAATTTAATTTTATGGATCTTTTCAAGGCCTATCAACAAGAATTTCAATCTGCCCTTAAAAGTTTTAATCAGGATAAATCACCGCAAAACTTGTATCGTCCCATAAAATACCTTTTGGAATTGGGCGGAAAGAGGATTCGCCCCTTTTTAACTTTGATGGCAGGGGAGGCTTTTGGTGTTAGGATTAAGGGTGCCATGGACGCTGCGATGGCGGTAGAGGTTTTCCACAATTTTACTCTCATGCACGATGACATAATGGACAGCGCCTCTTTGAGAAGAGGAAAAATCACAGTACATAAAAAATGGGATGTTAATACAGCCATACTCTCCGGTGATGCCATGTTGATCAAAGCCTATCAATCCCTTGAAAATTATCCCATCGATGTTTTTCAAAAGCTTACCTGCTTATTGAGCAAAACGGCCAAAGAGGTATGCGAGGGTCAGCAATACGACATTGATTTTGAAACCAGACTCGGTGTTTCCCAAGATGAGTATTTAGAAATGATTCGATTGAAAACTGCCGTTCTAGTGGGCTGTGCTCTTAAGATGGGTGCTATCGTTGCGAAGGCTTCTGATGAAGATCAACAACTTATTTATGACTTCGGGATTCAATTGGGGTTGGCATTTCAATTACAGGACGATTATCTTGATACATTTGGAGATCAAGCTACTTTTGGAAAAAAAATAGGTGGGGATATACTCGAGGACAAAAAAACCATTCTTTACCACCTTGCCCTCAAGGGGGAAGCAGATCATGTAAATGAGTTGCAATCTCTACTGGGAGGTAACAAGCCTCTCAACGAGCAAGATAAAATCAATAAAGTAAAGTTCTTGTTTGAAGCCACATCGGCCAAATCTGCTACCTTAGATTTGATTCAGCATCATTCTCAAATGGCCGATGTAGAATTAGAGAAACTAAGCATTGATGGGGATCAAAAAAGTCGTTTTCGGGAGCTCAAAAATTGGTTAATGCACCGTACCTACTAGAATAATCTTTTCCATAGCGCAGATACAAATTGTACCACATTAAAGGAGCGCATGATTTGAAAATCTTGCCGTAGAGTACTTTTTTCGTCCAAGAATTTAAAGATCACTTCAGAGGAATTTTTTTGGAACATTCTTCTAAATAAACCCGCTCCATTGGCATTGTCCTTTGCCAACACATCGATGAAGAGTAAATCGTAAAACCAGAATCGACCCCTTTTGCCAAATTGAGTCAGTGGCTGCTCTTTTTTTAGAAATTCTACCAATTCTTTCGTCTTTTCATTGATCCTTTGAAAGGTATAGCCAGTACTCGGTTTGGTCCATCCTCCAGCTGTACCTATATGCAAAAGCTTACTGCTATTTTTCAGATCAAAACGATAACAAGTCATTGGAATTTTTCCTTCTTCTTCTTCCACCACTTCATATCCTCCCGTGGGGAGTTCCCTTAGAAAAGCAGCTATGGCATCTGTATATTCTTTTTTCTCCAGAAGGTTTTTAGAAAATAAAGTGTATTCCAACAAGGCTTTATTTGAACTGAGGGGTAACACATACATGAATCGGGTATTTCCTTTTTGGGGAACATTAAAATTCATGAACTCAATTTTATCTGGGTCAAAACAAGGCTTTTGAGTTTCAACCACCTGACCCACAAAATGTTGCAACAACACGGGATATTTTTTTTGATTGTTCAAACTTTTTGGATCATAGATACTCGAGAATATCTGATTTCCATGATATGACTGGATATCGGTAGTCACCACTTTTTCGTCAATTCGGCTTACTTTTTCTTGGATTTGGGTTAGTTGATCGAATTTTGCCAATTGCTTTTTCATCGATTCATAAAAATCAATACTTCTGATCATCTTATACTGAAATGGAGCCAAAGAAAAATCCATTTCAAAATCGTCGGCACGAAAATAAGCCTGGTTCCAATTTTTATGAACCATTCCCTCCAAGTCTCCCTCACCGGACTCCCAAAAGCACCAAGTCCGGTCATTGGTGTTTTTCGGCTCTTTTTCGATCAGCAGTATGGTTTTGCCAATAAAGTGGTGGTCATTGCATATTCTGTAGGTCAAAAGCAAGCCCGAAGCACCTCCTCCGCAAATAATATAGTCGAAATGATTTTTATGCATCTTAACCCAAAATTAGTCAATCCCATTAACAGAGTTAAGAATAACTCACTTTTATATATATTTGTCCGCGATTAAAACGGCTATTATGGACACTATAATCGAATATTTTTCCAGTATAAGTCCTGTCAAAGGCGCATTTTATGCTACCGTTTTTACTTGGTTATTGACTGCATTAGGCGCCTCCTTTGTTTTTTTATTCAAAACCATGCACCGAGGATTTCTTGATGGTATGCTTGGTTTTACAGGAGGAGTGATGGTAGCGGCAAGTTTTTGGAGTCTCTTGGCACCTGGAATAGAAATGTCGCCAGGCGAAGGTTTTGTTAAGGTTATTCCCGCAGGTGTAGGCTTTGGTTTGGGTGCCCTTTTCATTTTCGGTTTGGACAAAATCCTTCCCCACATTCATATCAACTTTAAAGATTCTGAAGGGATCAAAACCCCTTGGCATAAAACTACACTCTTGGTCTTGGCCATTACCCTTCACAATATCCCCGAAGGTTTAGCCGTGGGCGTTCTCTTTGGAGGGGTTGCAGTAGGAATTCCGGAAGCCTCTATTGGAGGAGCTGTTGCACTTGCTATCGGTATTGGAATTCAAAATTTTCCTGAGGGAGTTGCTGTATCCATGCCCTTGAGAAGACAGGGAGTCAGCAAACTAAAAAGTTTTTGGTATGGACAGTTGTCTGCCTTAGTCGAACCAGTTGCTGCAGTATTGGGTGCGGTAGCCGTTACCTTCTTCACTCCTATATTACCTTATGCCTTGGCTTTTGCCGCAGGGGCAATGATTTTTGTTGTGGTAGAAGAGGTAATTCCTGAGACCCAACTTGACAAATACACCGATGTAGCTACGTTGGGATTTATTGGAGGGTTTATTGTAATGATGACCTTAGATGTGGCTCTAGGTTGATGCTCCCGATTTGAAGTTTTTCCATCCTTGTGCCTCTAATGGTATCGATTGTCCCAATCCTGTTATTAAATTACAAACCTCTTTTTGCTCTGTGAAATGACCTATAGTGGTCAGCAAAGGGTGTCCTTTTATTTTTTCGTAATCCTCTGTTTTGATCGCCATTAATAACTCGTAATCTTCACCACCATTGAGCAATGCTGTACTGCTGTTCATCTTGAACTCCTCTGCTGTACTGGAAGTTTGTGGATCGGCCGGGAGTTTCTCCTCATACACATGGCAGCCCACCTGTGAGTCCTTGCAAAGGTGAAAAATTTCTGAGGACAGCCCATCGCTTACATCAATCATAGCGTTGGGAATGATCTCCAACTCTTCAAAAAGTTCTATAATATCTTTTCTTGCTTCGGGTTTCAATTGTCTTTCCACGCAGTAGGAGTACAGTGCCAAATCGGGTTGATTGTTTGGATTCACTTTAAAAACTTCCTTTTCGCGCTCCAATACTTGCAAGCCCATGAAGGCCCCGCCCAAATCACCACTCACCACCAAGAGATCGTTTGGTTTTACCCCATAGCGATAAGTGATTTTCTCTTTTTGAGCCTGTCCCATCGCTGTAATTGAAATGATCAAGCCCGTTTTACTACTTGAGGTGTCACCCCCTACCAAATCCACTTTGTAATTCTTGCAAGCCAAATCGATCCCCGAATACAATTCTTCTAAAGCCTCCAAAGGAAAACGATTCGATACTGCAATAGATGTAGTAATCTGAGTGGGATGAGCATTCATTGCGTAAATATCAGAAAGATTCACCATTACAGACTTGTAACCCAAATGCTTCAATGGCATGTAGGATAAATCAAAGTGAATCCCTTCGATCAAAAGATCTGTGGTTACTAAGGTTTGACCGTCGGTAAAATTCATCACTGCGGCATCATCTCCTATGCCCTTATAAGTAGAAGGGTGAAAGACAGGGAAAGTCTTTGTCAAATGGTCAATCAAGCCAAATTCTCCTAGTTCGGAAAGGGGGGTGGTGTTTTTGTTTTCAAACATTTGCTAAAATTACTAAGTTTTAAGACAAAAAATGAAGACTTGTTTATTTAAGACTAATATCTACAAAAACATACCCTAAATTTGTAAAATGTATTTTAGGTTTATAATTATTCTATTAATATTTATCTCCTGCCAAAAAGATTCAGATTCTGCCGAAGATCAGTACATTGATCAGATAGGATCTACTTACACTGGAAATTCCTCAGAAACAGCACCTTCTAAAGTGGGAACTCCATGTGTAAACGGTTTTGCAGGAAAATATCCTTGTAAGGGTTATGATCTCTTGGCACATATTGACTTGGCTACTTTTGACTGTAACCATGGAAACGATTCCTGGGGTTGGACAGATCTCTCTACCCAAAAAGAATATGTCCTTATGGGGCTGGATAATGGGACTGTGTTTGTTGACGTCAGCGACCCCATTCAACCGATTTTTATGGGAAAATTGCCCACCGCTACAGAGTCCAGTGCTTGGAGAGACATCAAAGTTTATAACAATCATGCCTATGTGGTGAGTGAGGCTAGTGGTCACGGTATTCAAGTTTTTGACCTCACCCGATTGAGAGGGGTAGAGGCACCTCAAAGTTTTACTGCCGATCGTGTACTTAAAACCGTTCCTACTGCCCATAACATGGTCATCAATCCCGAAAGTGGTTTTGGATATGTAGTAGGTACCAGCAGAAACGACAAATTTAAAGGGGGGGCCCATTTCCTTGACCTTAACGACCCTCAGAGCTATAGGTTTGTTGGGGGTTATGGAGAAGGGGGCTACAGCCACGATGCCCAAGTGGTTACCTATAACGGACCTGATACGGACTATACTGGAAAAGAAATTTTCTTGGGTTCCAATGAATCCAAATTAGTCATTGTGGATGTAACTGATAAAGAAAACCCTACCGCCATTTCAGAAATCAGCTATCAAAATTCATTTTATACTCATCAAGGTTGGTTTGATAAAGACCAAAGATTTTTTATTCTCGGTGATGAACTGGACGAATCCAGAATCGGTGGGAAAACCAGAACTCTGGTTTTTGACCTCAATGATTTGGACAACCCTCAACTGCATCACAGCTATTATGGACCTACCAATGCCATCGATCATAATGGATATGTCAAAGGAAACTTATTTTACTTAGCCAATTATACCGGGGGCATCAGGGTTATAGATATCAATGATTTGGAAAATAAAAACATGAGTGAAATCGGTTTTTTCGATACTTTTCCAGAGCACAATTATGTCACTTATGATGGTGCTTGGAATGTTTACCCCTTTTTTGAAAGTGGGGTTATTGCCATAAGTGATATTAATAAAGGCTTATTTCTTATTAAAAAATCAGAATAATCGTGTTTAAAAAAATTGTATTCATCACCACAATGATCCTTTTTTTGGCTTGTTTTTCAGATCCAATTTCACCAACTACTCCACCAATAAGCTTTTTAGGAACGCTAGTTGATATCAAACTTTTTGGGGGAAGTGACGATGAGGTAGCGAGAGAATTGATCGAATTACGACAAGGGGGCTATGCCATGGTAGGCAGTACCAAAAGTAAAGATGGTGATTTTGGTGATCGTAATACCGATAACTGGGACCTGTTTTTGATGAAATTGGATCAACAAGGGGAGATGATTTGGGTGAAAACCTATGGAGGTAATGCTGAAGATTTCGGGTTTTCATTGGTAGAAACCCCTTCTGGAGGTTTTGTCCTGATGGGATACAGTAGCAGCCAAGACGGGGATGTTCCACCCACCAAGGGATATCACGACAATTGGATCATCAAGGTCGATGCCGCAGGAGAGTTGCTATGGAAAAAATCATTAGGATTTTCAGGTCATGATCATGCCTATAATGTCATCGAAACCCAAGATGGAGGTTATTTTTTCAATGGTTTTTTGGATGTTACCGCCTCCAATGGTCAAGGAAATTCGTGGAAATCTTCACAGGCCAGTCGCCATGGAGTGGGGGAGTTTTGGTGTCACAAAATTGACACCAATGGCAACATACAGTGGCAAAGGTATTTTGGGGGGACTAACAATGATCGATCCTATGATGCCATTCAAACCCAAGAGGGCAACTTTTTGGTTGTAGGTACCTCTGAAAGTGATGATGTAGATATAAAAAATCCTAAAGGAAGTTATGATGTTTGGGTAGTGATGGTCTCCCCAACAGGAGAGATGGTCTGGGAAAACTCTTATGGAGGCAGTTTGGTTGACGAGGCGTCCAAAGTAATACAAGATTCATTTGGTAATTTCAGAATCATAGGTAATACTCACAGCGAAGATATGGATGTGAGCCATCCAAAGGGCTTGTCGGATGTATGGCAAATTACCCTTAATCCATCGGGAAGACTTCTCGGCAGTTACAATTTTGGTGGGAGCGAATTTGACAAAGGCACAGCCATAGACGAAGGTGTAAGGGGGGCGTTATTCCTCACTGGGTTTTCACGTAGTATGGATGGTGATCTGAGCAACAATATGGGTGAAAATGACCTGTTTCTAATGCATTTACCTGCTGATGGCAGAGAAGCATCCACCTTGTCTCTGGGAGGGGAGGGGCAAGATTTTGCCTTTGATGTTTTGATTCCAAAAAATGGCGATGGGGTATTTGTTGTCGGTCAATCCTTCAGTAAAAACAAACCCTTTGAAAAAAATAAGGGCAAAAGCGATATTTTGGTAGCCCATTGGCGTTAAGAATTGTCGATTAAGCAATAGTCAGAATTGATAGTAAAAGCCCATTCTTTGAGGGAAATACGCTATATTTGTAACGACTTTAATCAAGAATTGTTTTAAATGATCAGAGTATCACCCAATGCACAAGAAAAAGTATCGCAGTTGATGCGTGAAGAGGGATTCAATCCCACCCAAGATTTTGTCCGTGTAGGAGTGAAAAGTGGGGGCTGCTCAGGTTTGTCTTACGACTTGAGTTTTGACAATTCAAAATCTGATCAAGACCGTTTATTCGAAGACAATCAAGTCAAGATTTTAGTAGATAAAAAAAGCTTGTTATACCTTCTGGGAACTACCCTAGAGTATTCCGGAGGATTGAACGGCAAAGGATTTGTTTTTAATAATCCCAATGCAGAGCGTACTTGTGGATGTGGAGAAAGTTTTTCCCTTTAATAAGATAGAGAAATGGCATATACTGAAGAAGAACTAAAAAAGGAACTTGAGACCAAAGAATACGAATACGGGTTTTACACCGACATCGATTCTGAGACTTTTCCTGTGGGTTTGAATGAAGAGGTAGTCCGACGTATCTCTCAAAAAAAGAAGGAGCCTGAATGGATGACCCAATGGCGTTTGAAAGCTTACCAAGCTTGGAAAAATATGGACGAGCCTGAGTGGGCCAATGTTCAATATTCAAAACCCGACTACCAAGGCATATCTTATTATTCAGCGCCAAAGAAAAAAGACCAGTATGAAAGCCTAGATGAGGTAGATCCTGAGTTACTCAAAACTTTTGACAAGCTGGGAATTTCCCTTGATGAGCAAAAGAAATTAGCAGGTGTAGCCGTTGATATTGTAATGGACTCTGTCTCCGTAGCTACCACTTTCAAAGACACATTGGCCGAAAAAGGCATCATTTTTTGTTCGATTTCAGAGGCCATTCAGGAACATCCTGAGTTGGTAAAAAAATACATAGGCACTGTTATCCCTATTCAAGACAACTATTTTGCAGCCTTGAATTCCGCAGTATTCTCCGACGGATCTTTCTGCTTTATTCCCAAGGGAGTTCGGTGTCCAATGGAATTGTCCACTTATTTCAGAATCAATCAGGCTGGAACAGGTCAATTCGAGCGAACACTTGTCATTGCAGAAGAGTCCAGTTATGTCAGTTATCTTGAAGGTTGCACGGCTCCGTCTAGAGACGAGAACCAATTGCACGCTGCGGTGGTAGAACTCATCGCATTGGACCATGCTGAAATCAAATACTCTACCGTTCAAAACTGGTTTCCTGGAGACAAAAATGGTAAAGGAGGCGTTTATAATTTTGTTACCAAAAGAGGCATCTGTCATAAGAATTCCAAAATATCATGGACACAGGTTGAAACAGGTTCGTCTGTGACGTGGAAATATCCCTCTTGCATCCTCAAAGGCGACAACTCCATTGGGGAGTTTTATTCCATAGCCCTTACAAACAACTATCAGCAAGCCGATACAGGAACCAAGATGGTTCATTTGGGAAAAAACACCAAAAGCACCATTATTTCTAAAGGCATATCTGCGGGTAAATCACAAAACAGCTACCGTGGCCTAGTACAGGTTCACCCTAGGGCGATTAATGCGAGAAACTTTTCTCAATGCGATTCCCTTTTGATGGGGAACCAATGTGGAGCCCATACTTTCCCCTACATAGAGGCCAAAAATAAAACCGCCCAAATCGAACACGAAGCCACCACCAGCAAGATTGGAGAGGATCAAATATTTTACTGTAACCAAAGAGGTATAGACCCCGAAAAGGCCATTGCATTGGTCGTGAACGGTTTTAGTAAAGAAGTACTTAATAAGTTGCCCATGGAATTTGCCGTGGAAGCTCAAAAATTATTAGAAATCTCCCTAGAGGGATCTGTAGGATAAAAAAACAATTATGCTAACCATAGAAAATCTTCACGCTCAAGTAGAAGGTAAACAAATCCTCAATGGTATTGACCTAGATGTCAAAGCTGGAGAGGTTCATGCCATTATGGGACCCAATGGATCGGGAAAAAGCACCTTGTCTTCTGTCATTGCGGGACACCAAGATTATGAAGTTAACAAGGGAACCATGCTCCTTGAAGGGAAAGATTTATCAGATTTAGCCCCCGATGAACGCGCCCACAAGGGAATTTTCCTCTCTTTTCAGTACCCTGTTGAAATTCCTGGTGTGAGTGTGACCAACTTTATCAAAACCGCTATCAATGCTTCCCGAAAAGCAAAAGGTCTGGAAGACATGCCCGCCAATGTTATGTTGAAAAAAATCAGAGAAAAATCCTCACTTTTAGAAATCGATTCTCGCTTTCTCTCTCGTTCACTCAATGAAGGTTTTTCTGGTGGAGAAAAAAAACGTAATGAGATTTTCCAAATGGCCATGTTGGAACCCAAGCTCTCCATACTCGATGAGACCGATTCTGGTTTAGATATAGATGCCTTAAAAATTGTGGCCAACGGTGTCAATAAATTACGTTCAAAAGACAACGCTATTGTTGTAATTACACATTACCAAAGGTTATTGGAATATATAGTTCCAGATTTTGTTCACGTTTTGTTTGATGGAAAAATCGTCAAATCAGGAACCAAAGACTTGGCTATAGAGCTGGAAGAAAAAGGATACGATTGGATCAAAGAAATGGCATAGAACCTATGGAATTCCAAGAAAAATTATTGGCCTCTCATTTGGCGTTTGAAGAAATGGTAGATATTGCTGACCCTGTTCATCAAACCCGATTGGAATCCCTTAAGATCTTTGAGCAAAAAGGCTTTCCCTCTCGCAAAGACGAAGCGTGGAAATATACCTCCCTCAATGCAATGTTACGTCAGGATTATGCTTTATTTCCCAAAGCAGAAACCACCTTACAGCTCAAAAAAGTAAAGAAATATTTTCTTTATGAAATTGACACTTACAAGGTGGTATTTATCGACGGAGTTTACAGCCCTTTTTTGTCAGACACCACCCACGACGGTCTTGATGTATGTTTGATGTCTGCTGCCCTCTCCAAGGCAAAATACAAAAATTTGATCAACACTTATTTTAATAATATTGCCAATAAAGACGACAGTCTTACTGCCCTCAACACCTCCTACACCCAAGAAGGAGCCTATGTTTATATTCCCAAAAGCGTAGTGGCTGAAAAGCCCATAGAGATCATTCATTTCTCCACTGGAAAAGAAAAAGCTTTGTGGTTGCAGCCTAGAAATCTAATTGTAGTTGATCAAAATGCTCAAGTCCAAATTCTAGAGCGTCATCAAAGCCTAAGAGAACACGATGTGGTCACCAATTCTGTAACCGAAATTTATGCCCATCAGGATGCTTTTGTCGATTATTACAAAATACAAAACGATCTCAGTACTGCCTCGCTCATCGATAATACATACATCTCTCAAGATAAAAACAGTAATGTAAGGGTTCACACCTTTTCTTTGGGGGGAAAACTTACCCGCAACAATTTGAATTTTTACCATAAGGGACAACATTGTGATTCCACTCTAAAGGGGGTAACATTATTGGAAGACCAGCAACATGTAGATCACTTCACTTTGGTCGATCATGCCGCACCCAATTGCGAAAGTCACCAAGATTATAAAGGGGTCTTTTCTGAGGGGTCTAAAGGCGTATTCAATGGAAAAATACATGTGGATCAATTGGCACAAAAAACCAATGCCTTCCAACAAAACAACAACATACTACTTGACGATAAAGCCACGGTCAATACCAAACCCCAATTGGAAATTTTTGCCGACGATGTCAAATGTTCCCATGGTTGTACAGTGGGACAATTGGATGATGAAGCACTCTTCTATCTTCAATCCAGAGGAATTCCTAAAAAAGAAGCTAAGGCATTGATGACCTATGCATTTGCCAATAATGTACTCGAAAGCGTAGAATTACCAATTTTGAAAAAGCGTATCAATAAATTGATTGCCAAAAAACTGGGTGTTAATCTCGGATTTGATTTATAAACCCATGGATGTTCAAAAAATCCGAAAAGATTTTCCCATTTTAGATCGGGAAGTAAATGGCCGACCGCTGGTTTATTTGGATAATGCGGCCACCTCACAGACCCCTGTTAAAGTAATAGATACCATTTCCGATTACTATAAAAATTACAATGCCAATATTCATCGAGGAGTACACGCGCTCAGTCAAGAGGCCACAAATGCCTATGAAGCTGCAAGGCAAAAAATACAAAAGCACTTCAATGCCACCCATGCCCACGAAATCATTTTTACCTCAGGGACTACGCATAGCATAAATATCGTAAGTAATGGTTATGCCCAATTGTTGAGTGAAGGAGATGAACTCATCGTATCCGCTTTGGAGCATCATTCCAACATAGTACCTTGGCAAATGATGTGTGAAAAAACAGGAGCCATTCTCAAGGTCATCCCCATGAATCAAGATGGGGTTTTGGTGATGGACGAATACGACAAACTCCTCTCCAAAAAGACTAAATTGGTATTTGTAAATCACGTTTCCAATGCGTTGGGAACGGTAAACCCAATTGAGGAAATCATTACCAAAGCCCACTCAGTTTGTGCTGAAGTTCTGATCGATGGGGCACAAGCCTCCCCTCACATCAAGACTGATGTACAAGCTTTAAATGTGGACTATTACGTTACCTCTGCCCACAAATTGTGTGGCCCTACAGGAATAGGCATGCTCTATGGCAAGCAATCTGCTTTAAAGCGCTTACCACCCTATCAAGGAGGCGGGGAAATGATTGCTGAAGTCACTTTTGAAAAAACCACTTATGCCGACTTGCCACACAAATTTGAGGCTGGGACCCCCAATATTGCAGGAGGAATTGCTTTTGGTGCAGCTCTGGATTACATCAACAATATTGGGATGGATCAAATTGCTGCCTATGAGGAGGAGCTATTAAACTATGCCACTACCGCACTCAAAGAGATACCCAATGTTAAACTGTATGGTATTGCACCACAAAAAACAGCTGTTATTTCCTTTAATGTAGAAGGCATTCATCCCTATGATATTGGAAGTATTATGGACAAGCTGGGCATAGCTGTAAGAACAGGGCACCACTGCGCCCAACCCATTATGGATTACTACCAAATCCCTGGAACAGTAAGAGCTTCGTTCTCCTTCTACAACACTTTCGAAGAGATTAATAGTATGGTAGAAGCCCTTAAAAAGGCCATCACCATGTTACAATAAATCACTAATTTTGGGTATGGAAACAATAGAAGCGGCACAAGAGGAAATTGTAGAGGAGTTTTCCATGTTTGAAGACTGGATGCAACGCTACGAGTACATGATAGAGTTGGGGAAATCACTACCTTTAATCGACCTTCAATTCAAGACCGATGATTACATCATCAAAGGATGCCAAAGTAAGGTATGGGTGCATGCCGATTTGGAAGATAATAAATTGGTTTTTACAGCCGACAGCGATGCCATTATCACCAAAGGCATTATTGCTATTTTGATAAGAGTATTTTCTCATCAACATCCCGATGCCATACTGGAGGCAGATACTGATTTTATCGACAAAATTGGCCTAAAAGAACATTTATCTCCCACCCGTGCTAATGGTTTGGTTTCTATGATCAAACAGTTAAAAATGTATGCCATAGCCTTTAAAACTCAATTGAATTAATCATGTCAGAAGAAATCATTGAAACAGCCGAACTGGGCGATAAAATTGTCGGGGTACTCAAAACCATCTATGACCCCGAAATCCCTGTTGACATATACGAACTGGGATTGATCTATGATGTCTTTGTCAACGAAGATGCCGATGTCAAAATATTGATGACCCTAACCACTCCCAACTGCCCTGTGGCGGAAACCCTCCCACGTGAGGTAGAAGAAAAAGTAAAATCCTTGGATGAAGTAAAAGATGCTGAGGTAGAGATCACCTTTGATCCACCTTGGTCTCAAGATCTGATGAGCGAAGAAGCCAAATTGGAATTAGGAATGCTATAAATGGCCGATACCATTGTCAATCGAGTGGCAGCTAGTGCCTTGATCACTTTCGATCTTGAAAAACTATATCAAATCGGAACCCGACAGTCTATTGATTTATCCCAATGGTTGGATCAAGGTCTCATCCTAAAAGAAAAGGAATTCAGAGCGCAACTCAAGGCCCATGACTGGAGTGTCTACCAAGATCAATTCATCGCCTTATACTGTTCAACCGAGGCGATTTTACCCGCCTGGGCTTCCTTATTGGTTACTACTTACATACAGCCCCTTGCCCGAAAGGTAGTCCTTGGGAATTTAAAAGATTTAGAAGTACAGCTATTTGCTGAAGAAATTCGACTTTTAGACTTATCTCCATACAAAAACCAACCAGTGATTATCAAAGGTTGTAGTGAAAAAACTGTCCCTCAGGATGCCTACGTTCAATTGATTGCCAAACTTCAGCCCGTGGTAAAAAGTCTTTTTTACGGAGAAGCCTGCTCCTCCGTCCCCCTCTACAAAAAAAAGAAATAGTTACTTTTGGGATAATCGCTAACTTTTGAAAGATTCTAAAAAAATATTGATTTTGACCTATTACTGGCCTCCCTCAGGAGGTTCGGGCGTTCAACGTTGGATGTATTTTACCAAATACCTGAAGCAGTTGGGTCGGGAACCCATTGTCATTACTCTAGATGAAAAACAAGCTTCCTATACTGTTCTGGATTTCGAACTCTTGGAAGAGGTAAAAGATATACAAGTAATCAGAACCGATACCAAAGAACCGCTAAAAATCTACTCGAAAATTTTGACGGGATCAACCAATAAAGGCATTCCCCAGGGAGCAGTTTCCAAAAAGGGGTGGTTTTCCAAAATGGCTGCTTTTATCCGAGGGAATTTCTTTATTCCTGATGCCCGAAAAGGCTGGAATACCTTTGCCAAAATAGAAGCGGAAAAGCTCATCCTTCAACAAGGCATTCAAAAGGTAATCACCACCGGCCCGCCCCATTCCACCCATTTGGTGGGCTTGCAACTAAAAGTGCAATTTGGCATCCAATGGTGGGCCGATTTTCGCGATCCTTGGACCGATATTTTTTACAATAAGGACTTATACCGTTCTGCTTGGTCTAAGAGAATAGACGCCCGATGGGAAGAAAAAGTGTTACAAACCGCAGATGGTATTTTGACCACTGTGGGAGGGGATTTGATTCGCAAACTACAAACCAAAGCACCAGACCAGAGCTTTTATGTATTGCCCAATGGCTATGACGCTCCAATGATGTCTTCCGTTCCCAAGACCCAACTTAAAGATTTTCATATTGTCTTTACTGGACTATTAACTGAGAATCAGGATTATCTTTCCCCAATAGGGGTGCTCAATACATTGGCACACCAACACCAAATTCGCCTTTCTTTGGCCGGAAATATAGCTCCAGGAATCATTGAAAAGATAAAAGAAACCGCCCCCAAAATTGAGGTTGAATACAAAGGATACCTCTCCCACCAAGAAGTCATTGCGCTTATGAAAAGTGGAGACTTGTTACTCAATTTTGTATTTAGAGGGGCCGACAGGGAAATGATCTCCGGAAAACTATTTGAATACCTCGCCACAGCGATTCCCCTTCTTTCTATTGGTGATCCGCAGTCGGAAGCAGCAAGGTTTTTAGCCCAAGCCTCTTTAGCTCAAATGATTGATGCCAACGATATTGATTCCCAAAAAATATTTATTCAAAAAGTAGCCCAACAAAAAGGTAAGGCCAAAAACATCTTACCGGAGATTGAAAATTGGAGCAGGGAAAACATTACAAAGGAATTAAGCGTTATTATCGAAAAGTGAAGGCTTGCCTGTGATTTTCAATCAATAAAATCGTCTCTAATCGGACTAAAGGCATCGATGAGTTCTCCTTCTTCCAAACATACCGCACCGTGGAGGGTATTTGGAGGGACGTAGAAAGAATCACCTTTTTGTAATTTTTGGGTCACCCCGTCGATAGTGATTTCAAACACCCCTGATCCGACAAGGGTTGACTGTGAGTGGTGATGCTGGTGTTCGGCCCCAATACCTCCTTTTTCAAAGTGGACTTGGACCAACATCAGTTGATCGTCATAGCCCAATATTTTTCTTTTGATCTTTGGTTCTAACCCTTCCCATTTGGAAGAGGAGGTGTTTAAAAATATTTTACTTGACTTGACAGGTTTCATATAAAAGGGTTATTTAATGATAAAGATTAAATTTTTGAAGGTAATCTTGAATTTTTTGTGGAAGTAAATCAGTCAATAATTTTTTATTCTTTAGTGCATTTCGAATCTCAGTCGCTGAAACATTTAATAATGAAGCTTCAAAATAAACAATATTAGAATGATTTAAAAGAGATGCTGGTATTTTGTCGGACTGGGTGCGGGGATAAACATAGAGCTGAAAGTATTCTAAGATTTGGCGGTACGCTTTCCAATGGTCGAAATGCATTATGTTGTCTTGACCCAAAAGGAGGGTAAATTGATATTGAGGATATTTTTTTTTAAAATGATCGAGGGTGTTAATGGTATAATTGGGTGAAGGTAATTCGAATTCTTCTGCACAGGCTTTGAGATTTGATTTATCTTCGATGGCCAATTGGACCATGGCCAATCGATGGTGGTTTTCCATCAATGTATTTTTTTCCTTGAATGGACTTTGGGGACTGACCACCAACCAAACTTCTTCCAAGTTTGTATTTTGAGCAAAAAATTCTGCCACTGCCAGATGCCCTGTGTGGATTGGATTAAAGGAACCAAAAAACAGCCCGATATTTTTCATTGCTTACGCTTGCTCTACAAATGCTTTAACTTTCTGAAACATCTCTTTTTTTGCTTGCTCCAGGTCGTCATTGACGATCACCACATCAAATTCGGTTGCGGATTCCATTTCCAATTGGGCTTTGGTAAGGCGCTCTTGAATCAGTGCCTCGTCTTCTGTTGCTCTGGACCGCAGTCGCTCTTCCAAAACCTTCAAATTGGGCGCTTGGATAAAAATCGACAGGGTTTGTTCCGGGTATTGGGATTTGATGTTGAGCCCCCCCACCACATCGATATCAAAAATGATGTGTTGTCCTGCAGACCATTTGTTTTGCAGTTCTTCACGAAGGGTTCCATAGAACTTAGCAGTATAAACTTCCTCGTATTCTACAAAAGCATTTTCCAAGATTTTTTTTTGAAAAGCTTCAGGGGTAAAAAAATGATAATCAATACCGTCTTGTTCTTTTCCCCGAGGTGGGCGGGATGTGGCCGAAATGGAAAAAGCCATGGGAAGATCATTTTCCAGCAATGCTTTTACCAAGGTGGATTTACCACTTCCCGATGGGGCCGATACCACAATGAGTTTTCCTTCTTTCAATTATAAAACATTGAGTAATTGCTCCTTTATTTTTTCCAATTCATCTTTCATTTGGATTACCAGTTTTTGAAGGCCGGCATGGTTGGCTTTTGATCCTATGGTATTGATCTCTCGGCCGATTTCCTGAGCGATAAAACCCAGTTTTTTTCCGTTTGAAGTATCACTACTCAATGTTTTTTTAAAATAATCAATGTGATTTTTCAGCCGTACTTTCTCTTCCGTGATATCGTATTTTTCCAAATAATAAATCAGTTCCTGTTCGAATCGATTTTGATCGATTTCGGCTTGGAGGGTGTCCAAAGCGGATTTCAATTTTTCCTTAATTTTAGAACTTCTTTCAGGATCGATGATTTCTACTTCTTCACTAAGCCCCTCCAGGTTGTCCAATCTTTTTTTGAATTCGGTTTCGAGAATTTTTCCTTCATCGGATCGGAATTCAGTCAGGGCATCAATGGCCTTTTTCAACAGGGTTTCGATTAATTCAATTTCGGTCTCGTCAAAGTCCTTGATCTCCGTTTTGAGGGTATCGGGCAGTTTAATGGCAATCTTGAGCAACTCCGAACGGTCAAGATCTTCTATTCCTTTCAGTTGCTCAATGTATTGATTGACAGCAGCAACATTGATGGTTTTTGCATTGGATTCACTCATGTTCTCAATATTGAGGCTCAAATCAATTTTACCTCTTTTGAGTAACTCCCCCAAAATTTTTTTGAGTTGAACTTCGATTTCCCTCACGTGGATCGGCAGTCGGGTATTGAGTTCTAATCCCTTGCTATTGAGCGAACGCAGCTCCAGAATATAGTTTTTATTTTCGAATTGGATTTCGGCCCTACCATAGCCAGTCATTGATTGAATCATGTGGTGCTAAAGTTCCCTGATTTTGATGTTACGATAGCTCACCTTGTCACCGTGATCTTGCAAGCCAATTTTTCCTGTTTTGAATTTTCCAAAATCTCTAAACTTTTTATCATTACCGAATTTGGAGTTGGAAACTAATGAATCCCACTTTGGTCCTCTCAATGGAAATGTTACTATTTCAAAATCATTCAGCTTTACGATTCCTTCATTGGTATTGTGGTTGATATAAATTAGAACATGATTCCACTCCCCTGCAGGATTACACACATCGCTTGTGGGTTGAACCAAATCGTATAGGGCTCCGGCCTGGTGAAATTTTGGATTGACAAAAGCATCTCTATGACGTTTATTGTCCAAGACTTGGATTTCAGGACCAGTGTGATAGGGCTTTTCATAGTCTCCCTCTTTTACAGCCCAGAATATTCCACTGTTTCCTTTCCTAGAAATTTTCCACTCTAATGAGAGTTCAAAATTTTTAAATTCTCTTTCCGTTACTATATTATGGACCTGCTTTCTTTTTGAGAACAATGATTTTTCTCGGGTAAGTTTAGGATCAAAAATCATTTCCCCATTTTCTACGTACCAAGAGGGGCTCATTTCTGACTTATTGAATTGATGCCAGCCATCAAAGGTTTTACCATCAAATAATGATATCCATTCAACTTGTGGGTCAGACTTCTGTTCTTTTTTATCATGCAATCCAAATGAATGAGTTTTAGTATAAATTGCAAGGCAAACAATTAAAATTTTTTTCATTGTAAAATCTCTTAAATTATGTGTTTTATGCTAAATATTTTTTGGTTCACCAATTGTTTTGTAAAGGATCAAGTAATTATTTAATTGAATCCAAAGAACTAAAGTTCTCTAATCTTAATATTTCGGTAACTTACTCCATCACCGTGATCTTGAAGGCCAATTTTTCCTGTTTTAAGTTTTGCAAAATCTTTCCAAGTGGCAAATTTAGAATTGGAAATTAGGGCATCCCATTCTGGTCCACTCAAAGGGAAAGTTACAATTTCCACTTCATTGAGTATAACAATTCCCTTATTAGCCTTGTGATCAATTGAGATCAAATAATGATTCCATTCTCCAGCTGGCTTGGTTTCATCACTTGAGGGCTGAACCATATCATAAAGCGAACCTGCTTGGTGGTAATTCATTTTGACGAATGAATCTGGGTGACGTTCATTATCAATCACTTGAATTTCAGGTCCATTCTGGTAGGGAGTTGAGTAATTTTCACCCTCTATAACACTCCAAAAAATCCCACTGTTGCCTCCCTCAGAAATTTTCCATTCTATCGAAAGCTCAAAATTAGTGAATTCCCCATCACTTACAATATCATGTCCTTTTCCGCTTCCAGTTCCATCAGGTAATACCATCGCCCCATCCTCGATGATCCACGCAGGGCTCATTTCGTTGCTGTTGAATTGATGCCAACCTTTAAAGGAGTCGCCATCAAATAAGTTAACCCATTCTTTTTGAGCTGGGGGAGCCTCGGCAGTTGTTACCTTTTTTTTAGCGATTTGTTTACAAGCGACACCAAGTGAGACTAATACAATTATTAATATTTTTTTCATTTGTTTTTGATTAGAGGTTGAGAATTTTTTTAAGGTGATCTTCATCGATTTCGGAGCCGGCAAAGTCGTCAAAGGTTTTTTGAGTGGCTTCAATTATGTGTGATTGTATAAAAGGTGCACCTTCCCGGGCTCCTTGCTCGGGACTTTTGATACAGCACTCCCATTCCATCACGGCCCAGACATCACAGCCGTATTCAGTAAGTTTGGTAAAAATAGTTTTAAAGTCTATTTGTCCATCACCAGGAGAGCGATAGCGACCTGCACGATCGATCCAATCGCCATAGCCTCCGAAGGCTCCTTTTTTTCCGGTGGGTTTGAACTCCGAATCTTTCACATGGAAAGATTTGATGAACTCATGGTAGTGATCAATGTATTCAATATAGTCCAGTTGTTGCAGTACAAAGTGACTGGGATCATAGAGAATATTTGCTCTTTTGTGGTTTCCGGTGGCTTCCAAAAAACGTTCAAACGTTACCCCATCGTGGAGGTCCTCACCGGGGTGGATTTCATAGCAAACGTCCACACCGTTTTCATCAAAGGTGTTGAGAATTGGCAGCCATCTGTCAGCCAATTCTTTAAATCCCATTTCCACTAATCCATCAGGTCGTTGCGGCCAGGGATGCCAAGTATGCCACAACAAAGCACCGGAGAAAGTTGCGTGGGCGTTCAGTCCCATTCTGTTACTTGCTTTAGCAGCTTTTTTGAGGGTTTCTATTGCCCACTGGGTTCGTGCTTTTGGATTATTTTTATAGGCATCGGGTGCAAAATTGTCAAACATCAAGTCATAGGCAGGATGCACGGCTACCAATTGTCCTTGGAGGTGAGTGGAGAGTTCTGTGATTTCCAACCCATAGGAATTGATTTTTCCTTTGAGCTCATCACAGTAGATCTGACTTTCGGCTGCTTTGTCTAAATCGATTAAAAAGCTTTCCCAAGTAGGAATTTGAATTCCTTTGTACCCCAAGTCGGCAGCCCATTGGCACATTCCGTCCAGGCTGTTAAAAGGCGCATGCTTGTCGACAAACTGCGCCAAAAAAACCGCAGGCCCTTTTATGGTTTTCATTGATTTTCCATGCTTACCCATACATTTCCTTTTTGATTCGATTCAACAGCTTTTTCGATAAACAACATGCCTCTAACTCCTTCATAGAGGGTTGGGAATTCTCCGTTGAAAGATTTTTCTTCCCTTAGTGCCTTGGCCACACCTTTATAAATATTTCCCATGGCATCAAAAATACCTTCGGGGTGTCCTGCAGGCAATTTGGTACCATCCAAGGATAAATCTGTATTGTAGGCAGCGTTGCCCGGTTTGATGAGTCTTCTGGGTTCATCGTCTTTGAGGTGATACAAATAATTGGGATTTTCTTGTTCCCATTTCAACGCCCCCTTTCTTCCGTAAATGGCTACAGAAATATTATTTTCATCTCCCGTAGCAATCTGACTAGCACGTAACAAGCCTTTGACCTTGTTGTTCATTCGTATCAAAATTGATCCATCAATGTCCAGGGGGTTATCCTCATAAAGGGTATTGAGATCTGACAGCAATTCTGAGACCTCCATCCCGGTTACGTATTCTACCATATTAAAAATATGGGTACCGATGTCTCCGATACAAGAACTGATACCCGCTTTTTTGGGATCCAATCGCCAGACTTTACTCCTTTCTTCTTTGTCGTGAATCACTGGGTTTATCCATCCCTGATAATATTGTAAATCCACCTTGTGGATATCGCCAATAATACCATTGGCGATCATGTCTTTCATTTCTCTCACCATGGGATAACCTGTATAAGTATAGGTTACGGCAAAAATAGCTTGGTGCTTTTTTTGGAGCGCTTGTAACTCTTTGGCCTCTTCCAGTGTGGTGGTGAGCGGCTTTTCACAAATGACGTTAAAACCGTTTTCCAACAGTTTTTTGGCCATGGTGTAATGCAAAAAATTTGGGGTCAAAACAGAGACTACTTGAACCTTTTCACCATCAGGTTTGGAAGATTCTTCTGCAACAAATGCATTAAAATCTTTATAAACCCTTTCAGTGTTTACACCGATTTGTTTCGCAAATTCTATATTTTCCTCATAATCAGGATTAAATACTCCCCCCACAATCTCGTAACGGTCATACATATGCGAAGCCACTCGGTGCAAAACACCAATTAGTGAGTCTCCACCACCTCCTAACACGGCCAGTCGAATTTTACTCATTTTGATTTATTTTTACCATTTAAGTAAAAATAGGATTAATTTTTAAAAACAAAATGGTTATTAATTTATAATTTTTTTTTTCGAAACAAGGGCTATAATCTTCTATAAGTCCTTACTTTTATTGAAAACTCAGAAAATTTTTTGTTTATGATTCAAGAATATGATGCGATTGTAATTGGAACTGGAATAAGTGGAGGCTGGGCTGCCAAAGAGTTATGTGAAAGTGGACTTAAAACATTGGTTCTTGAAAGAGGAAGAATGATTAGGCATATAACTGATTATCACACCGCAAATATGGATCCTTGGGATTTTAAAGGTGGAGATAAAACTACTCACGAAATTGAAAAAAAACAATATAAGCAAATCAGGTCTACTAGATATGCAATTCATGAATCAACTTCTCATTTTTTTGTGGATGATAATGAGCATCCATATAATGAAGATAAGCCTTTTGACTGGGTACGGGGCTACCACGTTGGTGGAAAATCTTTAATGTGGGCTAGGCAAGTATACAGATTGAGTGAATTTGATTTTGAGGCAAACGCTAAAGAGGGTATTGCCATTGACTGGCCAATTAGATATAAAGACTTGGCGCCCTGGTATAGTTATGTTGAAAAGTATATCGGTGTTTCTGGAGAAAAGTTAGGGTTACCTCAACTCCCGGACAGTGAGTTTTTAAAACCTATGGAATTAACATGTGCTGAGGAAAAGTTTAAAAATGAAATAGCAAATAAATACGATGACCGTCTAATAACGAATGCTAGAGTTGCTCATATTACCGAAGGAACTAAACCTGGATTAGGCCGTGTTAGTTGTCAATATAGGAATCGATGTAGAAGAGGTTGTCCTTATGGAGCATACTTTAGCAGTAATTCGTCCACCTTACCAGCAGCAGATGCTACAGGAAAAATGACACTCAGACCGAATTCAATTGTTACTCAAATAATTTATGATGAAAAAAATAACAGGGCAAGTGGTGTTCGAGTAATTGATTCTGAGACAAATGAAGTAACTGAGTATAAATCTAAAATTATCTTTCTATGTGCTTCAACTATTGCTTCTACTTCAATTTTATTACAATCAGTATCTGATCGCTTTCCAAATGGACTTGGTAATGATTCAGGAGAACTAGGACATAATTTGATGGATCATCATCTTAGACTAGGGGCAAGCGCTGAAATTGAGGGATTTAAGGATAAATATTACACTGGAAGAAGACCTGGAGGCATTTATATTCCAAGATTTGTAAATATTGGGGGTTCCACTAATGTGAGTGATTTTGTGAGGGGATATGGTTTTCAAGGAAGTGCAAAAAGGGCAGGAAATAATGGTAATAGTTCCAATGAAGCTTATGGTTCTAAATTTAAAGAAGTAATTCAAACTCCTGGACCATGGAAAATAAATCTTGGTGGTTTTGGTGAAATATTACCTTACCATGATAACAAGATGTATCTTGATTATGATAAAAAAGATAAGTGGGGACTTCCTACTGTTACTTTTGATGCTGAAATAAAAGAAAACGAATACATTATGAGAAAGCACTTGCTGCAACAGATTGGAGAAATGCTTGAATCAGCAGGATTTAAAAATGTTCAAACTAGAGATAGGGGATATTATTATGGTGCTGGAATACATGAAATGGGAACAGCAAGAATGGGACTTGATAAAAATACTTCCGTTTTAAATAAGTTTAATCAAATCCATTCTGTAAAAAATGTTTTTGTGACTGACGGATCCTGTATGACCTCCTCGGGTAATGTTAACCCCTCATTAACATATATGGCAATTACAGCAAGAGCTGTAAATCATGCAGTAAAAGAATTGAAAAAGATGAATCTTTAATTTAAATCACCGATAATGGATAGAAGAAAAGCATTAAAAACAATTGGTTGTGGAGCAGGAGCCATCACTGTGACTCCAGCAGTAGTTGGACTTTTTCATAGCTGTAAAAACAACTCTTCTAATTTTGTTCCCGAGCACTTCAACATAAATCAGTTTCCTATTGTATCTCAATTAATGGAGTTAATACTTCCTGAGACTGATATTCCAGGCGCTATTAGTCTTAAACTACCCGAATTTTTAGATGGTTATATTTATACAGTTTATTCTAAGGAAGGCCAAAAAAAGATATCAACAGGATTAGAAAGTTTTATTGAGGTTGCTCTTTTTGATTCTGAAAAAACTAATGCAGATAAATTAACTAACGAGGATTTAAATTTTCAATTAGCAAAATACCTCAAAGCAGATTTTAAGAAAAAAAATTCTTGGAAAAAGCAAGATTCTGACTATAAAAAAGCTTTAAAAAATAAAAGTAACTCTCCTAAATTACCTAAGGAGGCGTTAGCTTATGGCTTCGCAAATCAATTACGATCATTGTCTATAACTGCATTCAGAACTAATGAATACATAGGGGAAAATATTTTAGTATACGTCCCAATTCCTGGGGAACAAAGGGGATGTGTAGACCTTATGGAAACTACTGGAGGCAAGATTTGGTCTTTATAAAATTAATTTACTATTAACTCTCCCCTCATAATCATATAGTGACCAGGAAAAGAACAAATATAAGTGTAGGTCCCAGACTCAGGAGCGGTAAAACTTATAGTTGTTGATTCTCCCCCTCCAAGCATCTTAGTGAAGGCAATAGTTTCATCAGAGTCTGGAATATAATCGTTGGATTTAGCAAGGGTTGCTTTTTTTGCAAATTCATCAACATTGATACCTTTTTTTAGTAGCACAAAATTGTGTCCCATAAATTCTTTTCCAATTTTACCTTTGTGATTTAGTGTAAGCCTTACATTTTTACCATATTTTACCACAATAGTTTTTTTATCATACATCATATTATCATATGAGTTTAAAACAATTTTAATTTGATCCTCATTATCATCGATGACATCATTTTTTTCCTCTACTTGAGTTCTTTTATATTCAAATTTTTCTTTCTTTTTTTCTTTTTTTGGTCCACAAGAGATAATTAAAGTAAAAAAAATCAGTAATAAGATGTGTTTTTTCATAACAAATTTTTCTTTTTTTAAATGTGTTTAAAATTAATAAAGAAAGAATAATTTTAACCCTTCGTATTTGAAATTTTTAGCCAGAGGATAATTTGTTCCTATCCTTGATGGGTTTTTTGGAGACCAAATAAACCCCTAGCATTATAACCAAACAAGCCACTGCTTTAATCCCATCCAGCGTATCGTTTCCAGTGTAAACGGCATAGCTGATGGCAATGACGGGTTGTGCATAGGCAAAAGCACCCACGGTCGATGCTTGTAAATTTCTCAGGGCATAGAGGTTGAGCAGATACGTGGAAAAAGTTGTTCCCAAGACAACAAAAGCTACTCTCCATACCACATCGAGTGGCATGTTCGGCCAATCAACCTCACTATATTCCCTCACCGTAACGGGAAAAGTCAGAACAAAACCGATCAAAAACAACCACTTCATGATCGTGACCGTATTGTATTTTTCTGATAGGGGTTTTACCACAATGATAAAACCGGAAAAGAAAATGGAGTTGATCATAAACAGTATATTCCCCATCAGTACATTGGGAGCATCGGATGTATTTTGGGTACCATAGAGTACAAGCATCAGAGCACCGGCAAATCCCATGGTGATGCCTAAAAATTTTCGGATTCCAATTTTTTCACCCAAAAAAAGATAGGAGAGCAGGAGTATAATGATTGGGTTGGTAGTAGCAAATATCCCGCTGTTTACAGGGGTAGAGAGTTCCAATCCTTTGAAAAAAGAAAGCATATTGATGCACATTCCCATCAAGGAGGCTAAAAACATAAGAAAATAATCCTCGCGTTTGATCTTTTCTTTAGGTAAAAACAAACTAAGCATCCAAAAGAGTAGGGCCGCCCCCGCGGTACGGATAAAAATAAAACCAAAGGCCCCGACATAATCCGGCATTACCACCTTGGCTACGGTATGATTTAGCCCATAGATGGTGGTGGCACCGGCAGCGGCGAGAAGTGCCCAGATTCTAGTGTTCATTCACCCATTTTTTGGCAGCAGCTACCACTGCTTTGCTGTTACCAACAAAGATGTTCTCATCATAGATCAGAACTGGGCGCTTTAAAAATGTATAATGTTCTAATAAAAGGGTCCTAAAGTCATGCTCTGAAAGTTCTCTTTCTTTTAAGTTACGTTTTTTATACAATTGTGCACGTTTACTGAACAAAGCCTCATAGCTACCCGCCAGCTTTCTCATCATTTCCCCTACCTCGGCAGTGACTGGCTCTTCTTTAATATTGACAACCCTAACAGATGAGGGAAGATCTAATTCTCTCTGGATTCGCTGGCAAGTGTTACAGCTACTCAAAGAATAAAAAGTTCGCATATCATAAAAATAGTTTAACAAAATAAGTCAATAAATGTAAAATATTGGTGAATTTACCTGGATTTAAACTTTTTGTTTTTCTGAAAGCTATTCTTTAATTACAATTCAAACATTAAAAATCAAAAAAGCGCAATGTATTTTATACAAAATCATATAATATTTAAAGTTCATTTTAAAATGAATTTTCCACTACTTGAATATCAAATACATTGCTGTGACTCTAATTTCTAAAAACAATATCCAATTTATTTTAAGCCATAGAAAAAACATCCCTTTTTCCCAAAATCCAATACCTTTGCAGGGATATAAAACACTGCGATGGACAAAAAACTACGTTTTAACAGCGCCACCATTCATGGGGGTCAGCAGCCGGACAAGGCCTATGGAGCGGTGATGCCGCCCATTTATCAAACCACTACCTATGCCCAAATTACTCCCGGGGGGCATCAAGGCTATGAATACAGTCGCACGCACAACCCCACCCGAACGGCCCTGGAGCGATCCATAGCTTGCATCGAAAATGCAAAACACGGTTTGGCCTTTGCCTCCGGTATGGCGGCCATGGATACAGTTCTCAAACTCTTACAACCCGGTGATGAGATTATTTCCACCGATGACCTCTATGGCGGGTCCTATCGGCTGTTGACCCAAATCTTTGAAAAATACGGATTGAAAATACACTTTGTCAATATGGAAAAGGCAGAAAACATTACGCCTTTCCTCAACGACAAAACCCGACTCATCTGGATCGAAACCCCCACCAATCCCATGATGAAGGTGGTGGACATTCGCGCGATTACTGCCCTTGGAAAAACCCACAACGCCTTGGTGGCAGTCGACAATACCTTTGCCTCTCCCTATTTGCAGCAACCCCTAGATTTGGGTACCGATATTGTCATGCACTCTGCCACCAAATACCTTGCTGGGCATAGCGATACCGTTATGGGACTATTGGCAGTCAATGATGATGCCCTTAATGAACAACTTGCTTTTATCCAAAACTCTGGTGGAGGCGTTCCCGGACCTATGGATTGCTTTTTGACCCTTAGGGGCATCAAAACTCTTCACTTGAGGATGCAAAGACATTGTGAAAACGGCGCTGCTGTTGCCATTTATCTCCAACATCATCCCAAAATCGAAAAGGTTTATTGGCCCGGGTTTGTCGATCATCCAAATCACGAAGTGGCCAAAACACAGATGAAAGCCTTTGGCGGAATGCTTTCTTTTTTACCCCTGGGCGGAGATCTGTCAAAGGCCAAGGAAATCGTGCAAAAATTACAAATCTTTACTTTGGCAGAATCCTTAGGAGGAGTAGAAAGCCTGGCTGGGCATCCTGCCTCAATGACTCATGCTTCCATCCCCAAAGAAATTCGTGAAAAAAGCGGAGTTGTGGATGGATTGATTCGCCTTAGCGTTGGCGTTGAAGATGTTCAGGATCTGATCGAAGATCTGGATCAGGCCATTGGATAGTTTAATTTTATTTTTTTATGGAACTCCCAAAAAACAAAAAGATATATTTTACCTCCGATAACCACTTGGGATTACCCAATGCAGTAGAAAGTCGGGATAGGGAAAAGCATTTTGTTTCATGGCTGGAAGAAGCGCGAAAAGATGCTGCAGCCATTTATCTGTTGGGTGACCTATTTGATTTTTGGTTTGAATACAAAACTGTCGTTCCCAAAGGCTTTGTTCGGGTTTTGGGCAAATTAGCCGAGCTTTCCGATTCAGGTATACCCATCACCTTTTTTGTGGGCAACCATGACCTGTGGATGCGGGATTATTTCCAAAAAGAATTGGGGATCGTTGTCCATCATCAACCCGTGGAACTCAACGTAAATAAAAAAAAGTTTTTCATTGGACATGGCGATGGCTTAGGGCCAGGAGACCAAGGCTACAAGCGCATGAAAAAGCTATTTACCAACCCCTTTTCACAGTGGTTCTTTCGCTGGCTACATCCTGATTGGGGAGTCCGATTGGGTCAATACCTGTCCCAAAAAAATAAATTGATCTCCGGGGAGGAGGATGTCAAATTTTTGGGGGAGGACAAAGAATGGCTTGTGGCTTATTCCCAAAAAAAATTAAAAGAAGAACACTTCGATTATTTTGTTTTCGGCCACCGACATTTTCCTATGGAAATTGAGCTGAATCAAAATTCCAAATACATCAATTTAGGAGATTGGATCACCCATAATACCTATGCGGTTTTTGATGGAACTACCATGAAATTAAAAGTCTGGAAATAAGTTTAGCTGATGATCGAAGCCAAATCGCTTACGCTTGAAAATACTGTGATCGTTGGGATCATCAACAGCAGGCAGGATGAGACCCAATCTAAGGAATATCTTGACGAATTGGCCTTTTTGGCACATACGGCAGGAGGAATGGTACTCAAACGTTTTATCCAAAAAATGCAGATCCCCAATCCCAAAACCTTTATCGGATCAGGAAAAATGGTAGAGGTCGAACATTTTGTCAACGAAAATGAAGTGACTACCGCAGTTTTTGATGATGAGCTGACCCCTGCCCAGCAGGGGAATATCGAAAAAATACTACGTTGCAAAATCCTAGACCGTACCGGTTTGATCTTGGATATTTTTGCCCAACGCGCTCAAACCAGTTATGCCCGTACTCAGGTAGAATTGGCCCAATATGAATATTTATTACCCCGACTCAAGGGACTTTGGACCCACCTGGAACGCCAAAGAGGGGGGATAGGAATGCGTGGACCGGGAGAAACTGAGATAGAAACCGACCGACGAATCGTACGGGATAAAATTTCACTTTTAAAGAAAAAGTTGATCATCATCGACAAACAAATGTCTACCCAAAGGGGGAACCGCGGGGCATTGGTTAGGGTAGCACTGGTAGGCTACACCAATGTGGGCAAATCAACTCTAATGAATGTTATTGCCAAAAGTGACGTTTTTGCAGAAAACAAACTTTTTGCCACCCTCGACACTACAGTTCGTAAAGTGGTCATTGGTAATTTACCTTTTCTATTGAGTGATACGGTTGGGTTTATCCGCAAACTACCCACCCAATTGGTTGAGTCTTTTAAAAGTACTTTGGACGAGGTGCAGGAAGCCGATTTGCTCTTGCATGTGGTAGACATTTCCCATCCCAATTTCGAAGAGCACATCCAGTCGGTCAATCAGATTCTCAGCGAAATAAAGAGTATAGACAAACCTACTCTAATGGTTTTTAACAAGATCGATGCATACTGTGCCGAACCTTGGGACGAGACGGATTTGGTGGCCGAGCGGACTTCAAAGCATTACAGCATTGAAGAATGGCAAAGCACTTGGATGCATCGGGTCAATGATAGGGCGCTGTTTATTTCAGCCTTGAACAAAGAAAATCTCAAGGCTTTTCGGGAAATGGTCTACACCGAAATCCGAAAAATTCATATTACCCGTTTTCCCTATAACCATTTTTTGTATCCGGAGGGGCTGAATGATGGCTTCCTGTCCTAAACTCCTTAGAACTACTTTTGCAGTTGGCCCAATGATTATGTGGCTGGGAAAAGCCATTACATTTAATTCAACAATTAATCTGCTGCTCTTACCTTCTTCGCCAACGTGTTGATATTCAAAGTATTTTTCTCTGAAAAAACCGATTGTCTTTTTATTGATCAACTTTTATCTAAATGCCGGATAATGAGCTATGAAGGGACAGGCTTTTTTGTTTAAGACTTTCTTTGGGTCAAGTAGGTATTGGCTTGTGCCTTGGGCAACAAAAGCACATCGGCGATATTCACGTGGTCGGGAGCTTGGGCCATATAGAGGATAAGGTCGGCGACATCTTTGGCGTGGAGCGGTGTAATTCCCTCATAAACTTTGGAGGCTTTATCTTTGTTTCCTTTAAACCGCACTTCTGAAAATTCGGTATCCACCATACCGGGGTGAATGGCACTTACCTTGATCCCTAGAGGATTCAAATCCAAACGAAGTCCTTGGGTAAAAGCATCAACAGCAAATTTACAGCTACAATATACACTTCCATTGGGATAGACTTCTTTGCCGGCAATGGAGCCCAAATTGATGATGTGTCCTGTTTTTCTGGAGACCATAGCGGGTAGAACGGCTTTGGTCACGTACATCAACCCTTTGACATTGCTGTCGATCATGGCATCCCAATCGTTCAAATCAGATTTATGGACGGGGTTGAGGCCATGGGCATTTCCCGCATTGTTGATCAAAATATCAATGGATGAAAAGGCTTCCGGCAGGGAATTGATCTTTTCAAAAACTTTTTTTCTATCCCCTACATCGAAAACCAAAAGATGCGAGGGGGTATCGAGTTGCGCCTGCAGTTTTTTTAAACGATTTTCTCTTCGGCCACACAAGATCAAGCGGGCCCCCTCGGCGGCCAATGCTTCTGCTGCTGCCCAGCCAATTCCACTGCTGGCTCCCGTAATCATGATGTTTTTTTCTTTCATGGTTTTTTTGTTTTTTGGATGGTCTTACAACAGCGATGAGCAGTCATTTTTTTCAACCGACAAAATCCGAAAGCGAGACCCTGAGGCTCCTAATCAATTGTTTTATGTTAAGACCTCTCTACAGGGATTGCATATTATCCTTTTTCTCTTTTGTTTCTTTTTTAAATTCCCTTAAATTAGGATTTCTAAAATAGGGACTATTCCGGATCAAAAAAACCCCGCGAGCCCCTTATTTTTAACCAATTATTAACAAGCTAACAAAAAATTTTTTTTCAATTTTGCACCCCAACAAAATAATTTAAAAAGTACTGTAGTATGGAAGAAACAATAAACAAGGCTGTTGATATTAAAGCGATCAACGAAAAGATCGAAAAAGAAAGTGCTTTTGTTGATCTACTGACCCTCGAAATCAATAAGGTGATCATAGGACAAAAAGAGATGGTTGAGCGTTTGCTCATCGGTCTATTGGGTCGCGGTCATATCCTTCTAGAAGGGGTTCCCGGTCTTGCCAAGACCCTTGCCATCAACACCCTCAGTCAAGCGGTAAAAGGTCAATTCAGTCGGATTCAGTTTACCCCCGATTTACTTCCTGCAGATGTTATTGGAACGATGATTTACAACGTAAAAGAGAATGATTTTACGATCAAAAAAGGACCGGTATTTGCCAACTTTGTCTTGGCAGATGAGATCAACCGGGCCCCGGCTAAGGTCCAGTCAGCTTTGCTCGAAGCCATGCAGGAAAAGCAGGTAACCATTGGGGATACCACCTTTAAACTCCCTGCTCCCTTTTTGGTAATGGCCACTCAAAACCCCGTAGAGCAAGAGGGAACCTATCCCTTGCCAGAAGCTCAAGTGGATCGTTTTATGCTCAAAACCATTATTGATTATCCAAAGTTGGAGGAAGAACAAATTATTGTTCGTTCCAACCTTAACAATGTGAAAGAAAAAGTCAATGCTGTAGTAACTACTAAGCAGATTGATACCGCGCAAGCCACCGTAAGGGAAATCTATATGGATGAAAAAATTGAAAAATACATCCTCGATCTGGTTTTTGCTACCCGTTATCCGGAACGCTACAACTTGGCCTCCATCAAACCCTTAATCAGTTTTGGTGCTTCTCCCCGTGGAAGTATCAATTTGGCCACTGCTGCCAAATGTCACGCCTTTTTAAAACACCGAGGCTATGTCATTCCTGAAGATGTTCGTGCTGTCATATACGATGTATTGAGGCACCGTATCGGATTGACTTACGAAGCCGAGGCAGAAAACGTGACCACTGAAGATTTGATCAGCCAAATCATCAATGAGGTTGAAGTCCCATAGGGCTTTCGTCTTTTTTTACTTCAAATTCTAGCACCCATGGACACTAAGGAGCTCTTAAAAAAAGTTCGTAAAATTGAAATCAAGACCCGTCGCTTGAGCGATAATATCTTTGGAGGAGAATACCACAGTACCTTCAAAGGTAGGGGAATGACTTTCAGTGAAGTGCGCCAATATCAATATGGGGATGATGTGAGAAGCATCGACTGGAATGTGACAGCCCGCTACAACGAACCCTTTGTAAAAGTTTTTGAGGAAGAAAGGGAGTTGACCCTCATGTTGATGATCGATGTCAGTGGATCAGAGTTGTTTGGTACTCAAGGACAATTCAAGAGAGAGGAATTGACCGAAATCGCTGCAACATTGTCTTTTTCGGCCATGCAAAACAGTGATAAAGTGGGATTGATTCTCTTTTCGGATCAGATAGAATTGTTCATCCCACCCAAAAAAGGACGTTCTCATGTTTTGCGGATCATACGTGAACTTTTGGAATATAAACCCCAAAGTCAAAAAACGAGTATCAGCAATGCCCTTGAATTTTTATCGGGAGTGATGAAAAAGAAAGCCATAGTCTTTATGATGTCCGATTTTATGGACAGTGGCTATGAAAAGACCCTGAGGATCGTAGCCAAAAAACATGATCTAACAGGGATTAGAATCTACGACCGACACGAAGAAAATATGCCCAAAATCGGTTTGGTTCCCATGGTAGATAACGAAACGGGTCAGACGGCTTGGGTCAATACCCAATCGGCCAGCGTTAGAAAAGCCTATGCAGACCAATACCGTTTTGTGGTGAGCGAATTTGAAAACCTTTTTCACAAAAATGGTGCAGGAACTTTGCACAGTAGGCTGGACGAAAGCTATGTCAAAAAGTTGTTGAACTATTTTAAATCCAGAGGCTAAATGAAGGAAAAGATTTTGCTTTTATGGGCCTGTCTCTTTTCTACACCTTTGCTTTTTGCCCAAATGGGCTATGATGTGCAAGTGGCAGTAGATACCACCAAAATGCGTATAGGAGAACAAATAGAATACATTCTTCAAGTAAAGGCTGACTCTACCGCACAGATCACTTTTTCAGAGCAACCATTTTTTGCGCCTTTTGAAGTTTTAGAAGAAAGTCCTATCGACACCATCAGAGCCCAAAGTCATTATCTTTTTACCAAAAAATACGCCCTGATACAGTTTGACTCCGGGGCCTACTGGTTGCCTCCCCAAAAGGTAATGGTCAACGGTTTTTCCAAAATATCAGATTCCCTTCTGGTTCAGGTGGCTAACGTTCCGGTTGACACCCTCAAACAAAAACTTTTTGATATCAAACCTGTTGCAGTAGTAGCGGAAAATTTTGATGCCCTCACCCAAAGTATTGTTTATGCGGCATTGGCGGTATTATTATTGGTGGCATTGATTTACGCCTTTTTCTTTGCCAAAAAAAGAAGAGAAGAACGCAAGAGAAAATTGCCTCCCTTCGAACGTGCGATTGAGGAACTAAAAGCCCTGGAAACCGTTACCCCCTCCTTACAAGAGGAATACAAACAGTACTATTCACGGCTAACCGATGTAGTGAGGCGCTATTTGGAAGAAGAAGCCAAAATCTCCGCTCTGGAGAGCACCACCGATGAGCTGTTACTAAAATTAGAGGCTTTAAAACAATCGGGGCAGTTGGAGTTGGAAAGGGAAACGATCAAGAACCTCAAAACGGTTTTACAAATCGCCGATTTGGTCAAGTTTGCCCGATCTACCCCCGAGTTTGGCACTACAGCCAAAGATAGGGAATTGGTGGAAGGTGTAGTGATAGAAACCAAAGAGGCCTTGCCGGAACCCACGCCTGAGGAGATTCGACAGCGAGAGGAATACCGTCTTTTACTAGCCAAAAAAAGAAGAAAAAAACAGTTGCAGTGGGGCTTGGCGTCTGTTGGAATATTGATGATTTTGAGTTTGGGAATCGCCATAGGGATATATGGTTACTATCCGGTAAGAGATACCTTGGTGGGATATCCTACCATACATCTGAAAAATAAGGAGTGGGTGACCAGTCAATATGGAACCCCTCCCGTAAAAATTTCTACTCCGGAGGTATTGAGAAGGGTAAAAACAGAAAAGGGAGGTGCATTGCGTTTTTCCTCCGGTAATTACGATGCTCCTTTCTATATCGATCTGGTATTTAGCAAAAAACCGCCGAAGCAGCAGGGAGAAGAAGCTCCTTCAAAAGAAGATCAGCAGGCCCAACAGAAAGAAAAAGTTCAAGAATTGATCAATGCCATCATCAACGATTTTCAATCCAGAGGGGTGGTCAACATACTGATCAAAGAGGAAGAAATCACTACCTTATCTGGTATTCCGGCACTTAAAATTTTTGGAACACTCGATTACCCAAAAAAAGGAAAAAGCAAAAGAGTACGTTGCAATTATACCACTCATGTATTTGATTTTGAACAGGGGGGGATCAACCTTACTTTGCTGTATGAAAAGGAGGATCGATATGGAGAATCCATTGAAAAAAGGGTCATGGATAGTTTTGAATTGATAAAAGAATTATAGAAGATGTTTGAAGGTATTTACTTTGCGAATCCCGATTACCTTTGGTTGCTGCTTGCGCTTCCGCTGTTGGTGGGATGGTATGTCTTTAGCCGAAAAAAAACACAAGCGATTTTAAAAATTTCTTCTCTCAATGGCTTTCGGGCAAAGTCCAGTTTTTTGGCCCAATTACAGCCTACCTTGTTTGTTCTGAGAATTTTGTCTCTCGCTTTGATTGTAATGGCTTTGGCCCGCCCCCAAACCATGGATGTTTCTACCCGAACCAAAACCAATAAAGGAATTGATATCGTTATGGCCATAGACATTTCTTCCAGTATGTTGGCACAGGATCTAAAACCCAATCGCTTGACTGCCCTCAAAAGGGTAGCGGCGTCTTTTGTCGATGACCGCATGAGCGACCGGATAGGATTGGTGATTTATGCGGGAGAAAGTTATACCAAAACCCCCATCACCAGCGATCGTGCTATTGTCAAAAATACCTTGGGAGAAATTCAATTTGAGGGATTGATCGAGGATGGAACTGCTATTGGAATGGGATTGGCTACTTCGGTAAACCGTCTTAAAGACAGCCGTGCCAAAAGCAAGGTCATTATTCTGTTGACAGACGGAGTGAATAACTCCGGATTTATCGATCCTAAAATCGCCAGTGAATTGGCCGTAGAGTACGAAATTAAAACCTACACCATAGGATTGGGAAGTAATGGAACTGCAAGGGCACCCGTAGGACTTTTACCCAATGGAAAATTCCAATACGGAATGACCAAGGTAGAAATTGATGAGGAATTGCTCAAGACCATTGCCGAAAAGACAGGAGGATTGTACTTCCGTGCAACCGATAATAAAAAGCTGGAGGAGATTTATCAGGAAATCAACAAGCTGGAAAAAACCGAAATCGAAGAGTTTAAGTATTATAATTACGATGAAAAATTCAGGCCTTTGATATTGTTGGCACTGGCTTTGCTGTTTATAGAATGGTTAATGAGAAATACCCTTTTTAGAAGTTTTATTTGATATGTATCAATTAGACGCACCTTTTTACTTTTATGGTTTGGGCATCTTGCCCATACTCTGGGGGGCCTATTTTTTGGTGATGGGATGGAAGCGACGTGCTCAAAACAGATTTGCCCACGTGGGCTTGATGGAAAAGTTAAGTCCTCACCGTTCAAAGTTCAAACCTGCCTTTAAACTATTGATGCTTTCGCTCGGAATTTCCTTTTTGATCTTGGGTCTGGTGAATCCTAAAATAGGAACCCAACTGGAGACCGTAAAAAGGGAGGGTGTAGATATTGTTTTTGCCATTGACGTATCCAAAAGTATGCTGGCAGAGGACATTGCCCCCAACCGATTAGAGAAGTCCAAACGCTTGGTGTCTGCCATCATCAATCAGTTGGCCAGTGACCGAATTGGCATCATTGCCTATGCTGCCCAAGCCATTCCTCAGTTGCCCATTACCACCGACTATGGAGCGGCCAAAATGTTTTTGCAAGCCCTCAATACAAATATGCTTTCCTCACAAGGAACAGCGCTGGATGCTGCCCTAGACCTCTCGGGAACTTATTTCGACGATGAGGATCAAACCAACAGGGTGGTCTTTTTGATTTCAGACGGAGAAGATCATTCTGAAGAAGGGGCCTCTGCCGCCCAAAGAGCTGCGAATATGGGGATCCGAATTTTTACTTTTGGCGTAGGTACCGACGAAGGGGCTCCCATTCCCATCAAACGCAATGGGGTGGTAGAGTCCTACAAAAAAGACATGGAAGGGGAGACCGTGATCACCAAAAGAAATCCTGTAATACTCCAAGAGATAGCTGAAGCAGCAGATGGGGAATATGTGGATGGAAACGATACCCAAGCAGTGGTGGATTTTGTGGCAGAGACGCTAAAAAACATGGATAAAAAGGAATTTGAGGCCAAAAAATTTGTGAGCTACAAAGACCAGTTTCAGGCTTTTATTTTTGCAGGATTCCTATTAATTTTGTTGGAGATGTTTCTTTTTGAAACCAAAACCAAATGGGTACAACGTCTAAATTTGTTCAACGAAAAATGATGCACAAGCCGATCTTTTTTTGGGGACTTCTATTTTTTGGGATGTCATTGATGGCCCAACAGGGGGAAGTGATCAATCATATCTATGATGGAAATGAACAAGCCTCTGCCGAGCTTTTTGACGAGGCAGAAATGGCCTATCGCAGGGCGCTGTCAAAAGCCCCCGAAAAACCGGAGGCCCTGTATAACCTTGGAAATACCCATTTCCAAGAACAGGATTTTGATGAGGCCAAACAACGCTTTTTTCAAACCCAAAAATTTGCGGAGAACAAATCCAGCAAACACCATGCTTTTCACAACCTTGGTAATGTGTTCATGAAACAAAAAGACTATGCCAAGGCCGTAGAGGCCTATAAAAATGCCCTGCGAAATAATCCCGAGGACGAAGAGACCCGATACAATTACGCTTTGGCCAAAGAGTTGTTGGAAAAGGAACAAGAGCAAGAACAAAACCAAGATCAAAACGATCAGCAGGATCAAAATGATCAAGAGGATCAGCAGGATCAGGACAACAAGGACGATAATAAAGAAGGCGATAAGGACAAAGATCCTGGAAAGGAAGATGAGGACAAGGAGGGAGATGAAGGAGAGGACAAAGAGGATAAAAAAGACGAGGGGGATCAAGAAAAACAGAAACAACCGGAGCAGGATGATTCTGAAAAAGAGCAACCCTCAAAACCTCAACAAACTGAACTTTCTCCAGAGCAGGTTAAAAGCTTGTTGGAAGCCATGAGCAATCAAGAGAAAAAAGTACAAGACAAAGTCAATGCCGAGAAGGTTCAGGGAACACCCGTAAGAGGACAAAAAGATTGGTAAAGATTAATTGATGAAAAATGTTTTTGTTAGCGTTTTAGTGATGATGATGGCCCTCGGTCAGGCGATGGCTCAAGGGGTGAGTTTTGAAGCAAAAGTCAGTAAAAGAACCCTGGGATTGAATGAGCGGCTGCGGGTAGATTTTATAATGAATCAAAACGGGGATGATTTTACCCCACCAAGTTTTAGTGGATTCAGAGTCGTTGGTGGACCCAATCAGTCCATCAGCAATTCTTGGGTCAATGGAAAAAGAAGCTTTTCCAAGACCTACACCTATTTTCTGACCCCCACCCAAAAAGGAGCCTTAACCATCGCTCAGGCCACCATTGATATCGATGGAGAAACATATAAAACGACTCCGGTAAAAATTACTGTAACAGAGGCAGTCGAGGTTCCAAGAGATCCCAACAGTCCTGAGTATTTGATCGATGACAACCTCCATTTGGTTGCTGAAATATCCAATACTCGTCCCTACCTCAATGAGGCCATTACGGTGGTCTACAAATTGTATTTTAGAAGCCCATTGCGAATCTCAGATGGAAGAGCAGTGGAGAACCCTCAGTTTGCTGATTTTTGGAGTCACAACATCGACATCCCTCAGCTCAAAGTTGAAAATTCCACCTACAAAGGGGAACCCTACAGTGTAGTGGTCTGGAAGAAAAGTATTCTATATCCACAAAAAACCGGAAAGCTTACCTTGGAGCCGCTCAGCCTCAGCTTGGTCATCGATTTACCCTCTAATCGCAGTGACTTTTTTGGCAACCGTATTCTCCAGCAGTCCTCCAGAACGATTACGGCTGGCAGAAGAACCATCGATGTCAAATCATTACCCGAAAAAGGCAAACCGGCGAATTTCATGGGGGCGGTTGGACAATTCAATTTTGATGCACTGATCAATAAAAATTCACTAAAAGCCTCGGAGTCCTTTGAAATCAAACTCAAGTTAACGGGCAATGGTAACCTCAAGCTATTTAACTTACCCAAATTGGTTTTGCCCAATACATTGGAAGTTTTTGAGCCGGAGCACTTCGAAAATGTCAAAACTACCCTATTGGGAATGCAGGGTAATCTTCAAGACAATTATACTGTCGTTCCACGTTTTCAGGGAAAATATCCGATACCACCGGTGTCTTTTTCCTATTTTGATCCCAAAAAAGAAAAGTATTTTACTTTGCGATCCAGCGAACACATAGTAGATGTTTATGGGGGTCCTGTGGCTAACAATTCAAGTGACAATTCTTTAAATTTAAGAGCAAAACAACTATTGGTCAATACAGATGAGTCATTCCGATTCATCAAGTTGAACCCCAATCTCGAACCTATTGTGAAAAAGGAATTTTGGGAAAGTAAACTTTTTTATGTTTTATTGACTTCACCTCTATTTTTATTAGTTGCATTTGTTCTGTTGATGCGTCGTAATCAAAGACTTTCTGATGATGTGGAAGGATACAGACTCCGAGTGGCCAATCGTTTGTCTAAAAAATATTTGGGTGAAGCCAAAAAGAATTTAAAAAACAAAGCACTTTTTTACGATGCGTTGGAAAGGACACTATACAACTATTTGAAAGCCAAACTAAAAATCAAAATGGACGATTTTAGCAAGGAAAAAATAGTAGAGATCTTGACCAACAAAAAATTGGCAGTTGAGGAAGTTCAATCCTTTATTGCCTTATTGGAAAACTGTGAATTGGCTCGATACTCCCCGGCTACCGACGCAAAGATGCAACAAGATTTTGATCAAGCACTCTCTGTGATTTCTAATATTGATAAAAAATTATGAGAAAGCTATTGATGTTACTTCCGGTATTGTTTCTCTGCTGCTTAATGACTTTGGGTCAGGAAAAAGAAACCACTTTTCAAAATGCTAATTCAGCTTATAACGCCGGACAGTTTGAAAAAGCTGTGATGCTTTATAAAGATATTTTAGAAAGCGGCCATCACAGTGGCGAACTCTATTTTAATTTGGCCAATTCCTATTATCGTTTGAATCAGGTTGGAGAGAGTATATTTTATTTTGAAAAGGCAAAACAACTACAGCCAAACGATCAAGACATCAATGTCAATAGTGCTTTTGCTCAAAACATGGCCATAGACGCCGTTGAGGTATTGCCCAAATCCCAAATCACTCAACTGAGGGAAAAGACCATTGATCTGTTTTCTCAAGACGGATGGGCTTATTTTATTATTCTTTTGGCTTGGTTTTTCGTGTTTTTTTGGGGACTTTACTTGTGGAACAAGGCTCCAGTGATCAAAAGAACTTTCTTTGTGTCCACCCTAGTGATTGGATTGTTACTGATCGGTTCACTATTCATTGCTGTGGTCAAATCCTCCAACACTGCTGATACTACCTATGGTATACTGTTTAATGAAAAAATGGAGGTATGGGCGGAGCCTAATTCTCGCGCAGAGGTTCTATTTTTATTACATGAGGGAACCAAAGTTCAAATGTTGGATCAACTCCAAGAGTGGCAAAAAATTAGAATTGCCAATGGCTCAGAAGGCTGGATCAAAAACGCTAAAGTGAGAAGCCTAAAAGGATTTAAATGAGATCTTCCGGGAGTTCTTTTGACAATTCGCTTCCCCAACTAAAAAGGTATTCCCCCAATTCTGTAATGGGTTCGTAAAAAATAGAACTTTCCATCATTTCAGCATCGATAATTGTGATCCATGTGTTGAGTTTTTCCAAAAAAAACAAAGCCACACTCATCAATATAGCCCATTTTAAAACTCCGAAAAAAGCACCTAAAAATTTGTTGAACAGTCCTAGTGAGGCCTTACTGATGATTTTGGTCACTGCTTTGGCCAAGACCGATATACCATAGACAATGATGATAAATACGATAAAATAGGATGCGGTTTGAACGGCCACAGGACTCCAATCAAAGAATTCATTTAACAGATCGGCAATATAAACGGAGAATTTTACCGCCCCCAATAGCCCCAAAAATAAGGCTCCCAAACTGGCTACCTCAACAACAAAACCCTTGTAAAAACCTTTAATAAAGCCAAAACCTAAGGCAATGGCCAGTATGATATCGATTGTATTCACTAGTGCGAATGTACTTTTTTTTTGGGAATCTCTCTCCAAGGTTAATCCTAAAGCCAGTATCTTTGAAAGTGCGAAAAAATCAAAGCAGAGATAAGAAATTAAAGGAGCGTTGGGATCGTTTGCTTATCGTACTCAGTGAGCGTTTTTCTGATGGAGAAGCTCTGGATGTAGAAGGAGTTTTGTACTTAATTGGTCTGCAAGAATTGGGTCAAGTTCATCGAAATATGAAAAAAGATGACAATATTAACTTGATTCATATTGGAATTTGTACGGTTCTGGAACCCTACGGTTACTATCGATTTGATTTTTTTGATAAAGAAGGCTGGCCCCATTTTGAACTTTTGGAGGCTTTGCCTCCGCTCAAACCTGGAGAGCAAAGTATTTTGATGAAAGAAGCACTGGTAGAGTATTTTTTAAAACGTGAGCTAATTCAATAAATGTTTACTTTTGTGTCCTATGATTGATAAGATTAATGAAAACCTTTCCCTGGTCAATGCTTTTGATGCTCAATCCAAAGAAGAGGTCGAGGCTTTTAGGATAAAATATTTGGGTAAAAAAGGGATTTTAAATGACTTTTTTGCTGCCTTTAAGGAGTTGCCTCCACAAGAGAAAAGAGATTACGGACAGGCACTCAATACCCTTAAAAATGCTGTTGTCGAAAAGGTAAAAAACCTACAAGCCCAAACCATCGATACTGCCTCTCATGGTGATCAAGGTGATTTATCCAGACCAGGTTTTCCCCTCGAGTTGGGTTCCCGACACCCCCTTTCCTTGGTCAAAAATAGAATTGTAGAAATTTTTTCTCAGATTGGTTTCAACATTTCTGAGGGTCCGGAGATTGAGGACGACTGGCACAATTTTACCGCTTTGAATTTACCGGAATATCATCCTGCCAGAGACATGCAGGATACCTTCTTCATTCAATCCGACCCTGATATTTTGCTACGGACTCATACCTCTTCTGTACAAGTGAGGTATATGGAAAACAATCAGCCTCCCATTCGAACCATTTCTCCAGGAAGGGTTTTTAGGAATGAGGCTATCTCTGCCAGAGCTCATTGTATTTTCCATCAGGTGGAGGGTTTGTATATTGACAAGAATGTCTCTTTTGCCGATCTAAAACAAACCTTGCTTTACTTTACCAAAGCCTTATTTGGAAAGTCAAAAATTCGCTTGCGTCCTTCTTATTTTCCATTCACTGAACCCAGTGCCGAAGTTGATATTTATTGGGGACTGGAGACAGAAACAGATTACCGTATCACTAAAGGAACAGGTTGGCTGGAGATTATGGGATGTGGTATGGTCGACCCCAATGTCCTAAAAAACTGTAATATCGATCCTGAGGAATATTCTGGTTATGCTTTTGGGATGGGTATTGAAAGAATTGCCATGTTGTTATACCAAATTGGAGATATTCGTCTGTTTTTTGAAAACGACGTTCGTTTTCTTTCCCAATTCCAATCAGGAAATTAATCCAATTTTTTGACCAGTTTTTTAAAGACTTTCACTGGGTTTTTTCCCAAGTAGAGAATGCTGAAAACAGCAACTATGATTGGAACTCTGGTGGAGTAATTTTGGTTGATCATTTTTGCGCATTTGGTAGCGTAATAACTTTCTGCTACCAAACTCATTTCCATTTTAGTAGCTTTGAATGAATAGCCCTTACTAATCATACTGCCAAAAGAACGGTTTCGGCTGAAAACAGAATAGCCCGTTACCAAAAGATCTCCCAGATAGGCGGAATTGTTGATGTTGCGTTTCATTTTGTAAACATCTTTGATAAAACGCTTAATTTACCTGATGGCATTACACATCAATACACTTTGGAAATTGTCACCATATCCCAGGGCATTAGCAATTCTTGAAGCAATGGTATAAATATTTTTGAGCATACTGGCATATTTTGTCCCCAAGATATCGTTGGAAATCGTGGTTCGGATGTATTGGGTTTTGAGCATAGCGCCCATCGCTCTTGCCAGTATGTTTTCCACACAGGCGATAGTGAGATATGACAAACGTTCCATAGCGATTTCTTCAGCATGGGAAGGACCTACGATGATTCCAATTTTATCTAGGGGAACATTGAGCTTTTTGTTTAGATGTTCTCCCACGATTAAAATACTTTCCGGAACTACTCCCTTGACAGAAGAAAAAATTATTTTATTATCTAAGGATTGGTTCAATTTCTCCAATTTACTCGATAAAAAGGCTGAGGGAATGGCAAGGATCAATACATCGGCTTCAAACAC
>CESO01035363.1_pt1 | contig 44031 bp, 36 predicted proteins | sample 356341 | NCBI WGS metagenome assembly CESO01 (sample SAMEA2621812, study PRJEB7988) | marine metagenome | biome: marine biome (ENVO:00000447); feature: deep chlorophyll maximum layer (ENVO:xxxxxxxx); material: "saline water (ENVO:00002010), including plankton (ENVO:xxxxxxxx)" | depth 35 m | reverse complement strand
GTTTAAAATGTTGACGCAAGAATAAACCAGCCTCGTGTTTATCATTATTGACATAATAGCTATCGGCATCCCATATCAAACGTGCATTTTTATGATTAACAAAATGATTGATAATCTGATTTTCTGCCGTAGTAAGGGCATTCAACCCCACAAACCAAACCTCATCAAAATCGTGCTTTATATCGATTATCTGCTCGGCCGCATGTCGATAAGCCAAACCCTGATAAGCTAAATTATCTGCTTTCAAAGATTGTGTAAATACTTCATACCACTCGTACAAATACCCAAAGAATGTTACGTATTTTTCTTGAAATGGTGTAAGCTCGGCACTGTTCAAACTCCATTGCTCTAACTCCTTTATATCTCTTAGATTGGTGAGTAAACGCTTAGGATCAACCAAGTAGCGATCCATTTCATTAAAGTCATACAAAACAGTTTGACTCCATTTTAGAAATTGCTCAAAAGTATCGTCGTTATCTTCGGGTCTATTGGTATCAAAAACATCATAAAGCCTGAACTGTAAGCTCAAATTATCCAAAGTATTCAAGCCTGATAATTCAGTGATAAAATCTTCAATGGAATAGATACGAGGCAACCAAACAGGTTGTTCTATCTCTTGTGCCAAATAATGCTTTAAGAATACTATAGAACGTTTAGATGGCAAAACTATAGTCAGCTTTTCCATATTGCCTTTGGCAATCATCTGACTGGCTAATTCTTGTAAAAAAGGCTTTACCATGACACTATTTTTTCGGTTTGTTCAGTATAAATAATAAATTTAGATACTTTTTTGAAACCCATCATTTTCAATAAGTTAGAATAATTGTCTATTTGCTCTTTATGTTTGTTTTTTTGAGAAGTAGAGCCTGTTTTATAATCGATAACCTGCACTTCTTTTCCTTTAATCAACAGTCGATCTGGAATATAAGAATCTCCACTTTTCTGTAAGATCTCTTGCTCGGTTTTGACTTCCCATTCAGAAGAGAAAAAAGGCTTTATCTGCTCGTCATTGAGCAATTCTTCTATCCTAGACCTCAACTTCAGTTTCATTTCTTGTGAAAGCAATCCGTTTCTTTCTAAATTATCAACGACCTGTTCTTTATCATCTATAAAATAGATTTTGGACAAAGCCTCATGCAAAAGACTTCCCCATTTTTGTCTATCGAGATCAATATCCCACAGCTGATTGGAATTGTTCTTCAAGTGAATAACATCTCTCCAATTGGAAGTTGAAGTGTAATCTAACTCCAAGGCCTGTTCTTCTTCTTTGGGTTTAAACTTCTTATTTGTCATTTGCCCTATCTGAATAGGAAAATCCCCTTGGTAATCTTCAAAATAATGACCAATGAGTTTGCTCAACGAATTAATTTTCTTTAAATCTTTATGCTTTTCAGTAAATATGTATAATTGATGCTTAGGGCGTGTCATAGCAACATACAAAACATTCAAATCGTCTAGGAGAGCTTTTTGTTGTTCTTCCTGCTGAATTCCAGCATATTCCGAATGTTCTAAGTGCTTACTATTGTTTAATAAAGCCACCTTCATCTTTTTTATCTTTCCCTTAGCATCTACCCAAAATTGTTTGCTAGGCTTACCTATTTTCCAATTAAAAGGTATGAATACAATCGGGAATTCTAGCCCTTTTGATTTGTGAACAGTCATAACTTTCACAGCGTCCATATCTTCGGGAACGATTATCCCCTCTTTGTGATTATTCTTTTCCCACCATTCTAAAAAGGCTGTAACGCTGTTACTGTTTTTGATAGAGAATTTATGTACTACATCTAAAAAGTATTGAATATAAACATCGGTTGATGATAATTCAAAAACATAAATTATACGCTCTACTAAATCATAAATAGGCAACTCCCATAAACGTTGAGGGTAAAATTCAATGCCCAAATAGTTGATGTAATTATAAAAAGCTAAATAATCTCCTTTACCAATTGCATTTAGGAGTGAATGAATATCGTACTCTTGACCATCTCTATGGTAGAGATAAGTAGTTATTTGAGTAATAGCTACCTTATCCTTAGTATGGTGCAAAAAGGAAAGTATTGCTAATAAGAAACTGACATCTTTAGAGGCGTTAATCAATAAAGCTTCATCAGATAACACGTCTATTCCGCTTGTATTAAGAGCTTCTGCTGCTTCCCTACTTTCTTTGGTGGTACGGCACAAAATAGCCATGTCCTTGAGATCATATCCTTTAGATGTTAAGACATCTATTTGTGCAACAATTTTGTCCATAACCTCTTGCTTAAAATCTGTTGACTTAGACAGTGTGTCTATATGGATATAACCACCATCATTACCTTTAGGGTTTTGCTCATTCCCTTGGTAAATCTTTTGCAAATCTTCACTTACTACACCTTTTAACTTGCCAAAAAACTGATTGTTGAATTTTACAATTTCTTTATCGCTTCGCCAGTTATCGTTCAAAAACTTTTCTTCACTAGCGTTTATAATACTTTGGCTTATTTCATCTGTATTGGGCAAAAGCTCACCTTGAAATATAGACTGTGGCAATTGTATAAATTGTTCTACCTCTCCGCCTCTCCATCGATAAATAGATTGCTTAGCATCGCCTACAATGAGGTTCTGATGGCCTTCTGACAAAGAATTATGAACTAAGGGTAATAGATTATGCCATTGCACCACTGAAGTATCTTGAAACTCGTCTATCAAAAAATGATGATAACGCTCTCCTAAACGCTCATAAATAAAAGGTGCTGGTTCTTTTCTGATGATTTCCGCAATAGCACTATTAAATTCTGAAATATGCTTAATATTATTTTCTTCTTTAAATTGCTCTAACTCCTTGGATATCTCATTCAATACTGCAATAGAAAAGATATTATTATAAAGTAGTTTATTAAAAATATAAGAGTTGAAATGCTTTTTTAAATGCTGCTGTACCTCATCGAAAAGCTTGGTTAAAACATGAATGTTTTGGTCAATGATAACCTTCTTATCCTCATCTATAGTTTTAGCATACCAAACCCCCTTATCTATATTCTTTTTGACACTTGGAGCAGGAAAAAATTTATCAGCAGAACGCTTTTTAAAATTATCGAAATAATTATAAAAATACTTACTAGTAAAATGCGAAGCTTCTAAAGAGTTGTCTTTACAAAAGGATAAAAATTCGTTCCTCTTGCTCAAAAGAACAGACTCAAAATCGTGTATCTCTCTACTAATTTCATCTTTTACTTCTAAACAATCGCTAATACTAGTACTAGACAATGATTCCACAAACTTTTCTGATTTCTCAATGAATAAATGTTTAGAAAATTCTTCTAAGGCACTTTCTAGATTATAACTCTTTCCTTCGTCGGCTTTAGTCAACGCAAATGACACTAAGGCGTTGGATAATTCTTTGTTTGTTCCAATACGACTGATTAAAAAAGAAACCGCTGGCTGTATGAGTTGCTCTTGATCCATCTCTACATCAAAGGCTTGTGCCATCTGCAAATCGTGAGCAAAAGTCCTTACTATCTTAAAAACAAACTTATCAATAGTTGAAATGGATAAGTCAGTATAGTTATGCAAGATGTAAGTCAGTATTTGTTGTGAGCGTTCTTGTATTTCATTATCTGTAAGACCAGTATCTTCTTGTATATGAGCAAAAAAAGAATTGCTATTGCCCAAGCCCTTAGCCTTTGATAAATCAGAAATAAAAGACAACACCCTTTCTTTCATTTCAGAAGCAGCTTTATTTGTAAACGTTATGGCTAATATGTGTCTGAAATAGCGAGGATTAAAATGTTCTTCATTACCTAATAATGACATAGCAATGAAGTTACGCACTAAAGAATAGGTTTTTCCAGAGCCCGCAGAAGAGCGATATATGTGTAGGTTTTTAAGCATTGATTCTTTAACGCAAAATAGATAATTAAAAGAAAATACAACTTTAAATTAGCCAACACTTATTCACATTTTTAATACTTTACAATTTACTATGAAGGTTTACGTTTTGTGATTAACAACACTATAATCGTTATATTTGTACCTATGATTAAATCTAACTTTTTCGCTCTATTTGTTCTCAGTATTGTCTTGACTTTTTACTCTTGTAAAGAGCCGGGATGCACCGACTATAACGCTATCAATTACAATAGCGAAGCAAACGAAGATGACAACTCGTGTTTGTATGAAGGTTCCTTAAATATTGATTTTAGACTAGTAAATGGCAATCAAAGATTTGAGAAGTATGACACTATCCAAAGTCAAAACTTTAGCTTTCGACTTGAAAACATGAAATTTTATATCAGCAACATTCAACTCAAGTCAGCTGACGGAAACAAAAACCTTAGTGAAGTTCACTTATTTGATATTGACAATCCAAATTCAAAAACTTTGACGTTTAATATAGAAGAAGATTCATTTGATAGCTTATACTTTGACTTAGGACTTAATAGCCAACAGAATAGCACCGTTCCTGCTGACTATGATGTCAACCATCCTTTAGGTTTAAATCAAAACACCTTTTGGGCTATGCAACCATCGTCTTATATTTTTGTAATGATAGAAGGTAAAATGGACACACTACAAGGCGATAACTTCTATCCACTAACCTACCATTTAGCTCATGATGATTTGCTTAGAAACATTGCTTTATACCAACAAATTAGTGTCTCTAAAGACAATACAAACACTCTGGTAGTAAATATAGATGTATCCAAAATTTTTGACTCTGTTGATCTATCTGAAGATTTACCACACCAAAGCACCAACTCTAAACTTGCACAACAATTAATGACTAACTTTTCATCTACTTTTGAAATTCAATAGTCTAAAATATCTTATAATACTTTCGGTATTATTCTCATGTCAAAGAGACATACCTTATGTAGAGCCTTTTGTCTTTAACCCCACTTATATTCAGTTAGAAAAACCAAAAGGCTTTCCTCAGGCAGATATTCCAACAGATAACCCCATGACTGAAGAGGGTATTGCCCTTGGTAAAAAATTATTCTACGACCCCATACTTTCAGGCAATAACACCATGTCCTGTGCCGATTGCCATTTTCAAGCCAATTCTTTTAGCGACCCTGCTCAATTCAGTGTTGGTATTGAAGGTATATTTGGTAACATGAACGCTTCTACCATAGTTAATCCGGCATGGAATACCTCAAATTTTTGGGATGGCAGATCAATAACATTAGAAGATCAAGCCTTTGATCCTGTTACTAGCTTTGTTGAATTGCACTCTCCTAGCTGGCAAGATGTTAGTAGAAAACTCATGGCAAACGACCAATACAAACGTCTTTTTAGAGAAGCATTCAACACCGAGAGAATAGACTCTAATCATGTAGTAAAAGCCATTGCACAATTTGAAAGAACCTTAATTTCTGCTGACTCTAAATTCGATAAATTTTTGGATTACAGAGCTAGCCTTACCCCTTCGGAATTAAGAGGTAAAGAAATATTTAACACTGAAAAGGGAGATTGTTTTCACTGCCATTCATACCCACTATTTACGAGTAATGCATTTCATAACAACGGACTTGATCCAGAAAATGAAATGGATAACGGTAGATATAATGTTACTGGTGATATTAATGACAAAGGGAAATTTAAGAGTCCTTCATTAAGAAATATAGAACTCACCGCACCTTATATGCATGACGGTCGTTTCCAAACCTTAGAGGAAGTTATTGAACATTACAATTTTGGTGGCCACAATTCATATACTATTGATCCATTAATGAAAAAAGTAGACATTGGACTAGGCCTAAGTGATCAAAACAAAGTAGATTTGATAAATTTTCTAAAAACATTAACTGACACAAGTTTCATCAACAATCCAGATTTCCAACCCTAATCTATAAAATGAAGCATAAATTCCATACATTTTGTATTCTTTTACTTTTGTTATGTATTTCATACGATGCTTTTTCCCAGTTAAGATGCGGCACTATGGAAAGGTGGAATTCTGAAGTTAAAAACAATCCCCAGCTTATAGAAAAACGTCATAGTATTGAGCTAGAGATTAAACAATGGAAAAAAAGTTCCTCTGCAAATTCTTTTAATATTCCTGTAGTTTTTCATGTGATATATGAAAACGAAAGTGAAAATGTAAGCTCTGAACAAATTCAAAGCCAACTTGACGTACTCAATCAAGATTTTAATCGCATTAATCCCGATGCAAATCAAACACCATCAGAATTTTTGAATTTAGCTGCTGATTGCGGTATCAATTTCTGCTTAGCACAACGCACTCCCAACAACGACACTACATCAGGCATAACCTTTACCCAATCTGATATTAGCTCGTTTTCATTATATGACAATAGAATTTTTCACGACTCTTTGGGAGGTAAAACAATTTGGGACCCTAGCAGATACCTTAATATCTACATTTGTGATTTAACAAATGCACTAGGTTTTGCATCTTTTCCCGGTGGCAATGTAAGTAGAGATGCTGTTGTTATCAATTACTCTAACCTTGGAACAATTGACGTATCACCTCCTTTTAATAAAGGAAGGACTGCTACTCATGAGCTAGGTCATTGGCTAAACTTATTGCACATTTGGGGAGATGGTAATTGCGGAAACGATCAGGTGGAAGACACGCCCATACAAAATACAGAAAATTATGGCTGTCCCTCACACCCTAGTCCATCATGTTCAAATTCTGGCGATATGTTTCAGAATTATATGGACTATACCGACGACGGCTGTATGAATCTTTTCACCAATGGTCAAAAAGATAGAATGCATGCTACATTAAATACACAAAGATTAGATCTGAATAATTCTCAAGCATGTTCATTACCTTTTGAAGATGTAGGCATCAATCAGAATATATCTCCTGCCAATAATCAAGAGTACTGTGGTACTGAGGTTGAAATTATAAGTTCTCTATTAAATTTTTCAAACTCCAATATTTATCAGTCTGAAATACATTTTCAAATTGATGATAACGAAACACAAACTCTAAATTGGAACGGCAACCTTCTTCCCAATTCTTCCGTTGAGGTTAATCTAGGAACCTACAGCCTAGAACCTGGTGAACATACTATGACTATATACACCTCCTCGCCCAATGGTTTTCGTGATTTGAACCCTAACAACGATTCATTAACGATAAATTTTATTTTGAAAGATGGTACAGATTTTGAGTTCCATATTCAAACAGATAACTATGCCGATGAAAATAGATGGGAAATACTGAACAGCAGCAATGAAGTTATTGCATTCGATAATGAACTTGTAAGTAATTACCTCAATACATTTAGTTTTTGTCAAGATATGGACAGCTGCTATACACTAGTGGTTTATGACGATTATGACGACGGTATATGTTGTGATTTTGGCAATGGTTATATTATGGTAAATAATCAAGTTACAAGTGGTGAATTTAGCAATGAAGCAGTAATAGACTTGTGCGCAATTTCTGAAATTAAAGAAGACCTAAAAAATCCTTTTTCAATTTATCCAAACCCTAGTACAGGAATTTTAACAATTGAGTCTGATTTAAATATTGAAGACATAAGGGTTTACGATTTATTAGGCAAAATAGTTTTGCAAAAAAGTTGTCAAGCAAGATTAGAAAAGTTAAATTTGTACTATCTTAAAAAAGGAACCTATTTGGTTCAAATAAGCACCCAAAACAACTACATTTATTATAAAAAAATAATTTTACAATGAGAAAGTCTCTTTTTATAATCTTAAGCATTCTATTAAGTTCTATCAGTTATGCACAGATAAAGTCAAATGGTATTCCTGTAAGCTTTACAGAAACTCTTTCTAGAGAAGTGCCTACTATAGAAATCCCTGCGCCAAATTCAATTGCTCTGGAAGAAGAAGATAAGGAAGATGCTATGAAAGGTAAGCCTTATAGATATGCTGTATTATTAGATTGTGATATAGATCCCTCAAAAGATGGTCTTTGGGAAACGATGGATAATGGAAACAAAGTATGGAGGCTAAATATTAGGTCTGAAGGTGCTCAAGCATTAGGATTGTATTACGATGCTTTTTGGATACCTTCCAATGGCGAACTTTACATTTATAATTCTGATAAAACCAAACTACTAGGTGCTTACACCAATGCCAACAATCACGAAAGCGGTGTTTTTGCAAATGAAATCATAGAAGATAGTGAAATAACACTAGAATATATCCAAAAAGGTGAAGGTCAGCCTATTATTCATATTAATCAAGTATCCTACGCCTACCGATCGATAAAAACAACTAGAGACATAAACAATTTTGGAGATTCTGGTTCTTGCGAAGTAAACGTTAATTGTTCCCCTGAGGGTGACGATTGGCAAGATATCAAAAGAGCTGTTTGTAGAATAAGTCTTAAAATCGGAAACAATAACTTCTGGTGTAGCGGTTCTTTTATTAACAATACAGCCGAAGATTGTAAGCCTTATATCCTAACTGCCGATCACTGTACCTATGATGATGATAATAATGTTTATGCTAGTCAAAACGACATGAATCAATGGGTATTCTACTTCAACTACGAAGCATCGGAATGCGAAAATCCTAGTAGTAGTCCATCCTCAAATACAATGACTGGTTGTTCTAAAATTTCTAACAGTAGCGCAACAGGAAACATAAGCGGCACATCAGACTTCCACCTATTAGAATTGAATGACATTCCTCCTTACGATTATGGTTTATTTGCAGCTGGTTGGGACAGAACAACTACCCCATCTGCTAATGGTGTAGGTATACACCACCCTGCCGGAGATATCAAAAAAATATCCAAGCACACTCAATCTGCAAGTAGCTCAGGATATGACTGGAGAGTAAAATGGACAGGAACTGAAAATGGTCATGGAGTTACAGAAGGTGGATCGTCAGGTAGCCCACTTTTAAATGCTAATAAACAAATCGTAGGCGACCTTTCTACAGGATCTTCTTACTGTGCTTTTACTAATGGCTCTGACTTTTATGGTAAATTTTCGTACAGCTGGAACCAAAATGGAAACTCAAGTAACAGACAACTCAAGCCATGGCTAGACCCCAACAATTCTGGAGTAACTACATTAGATGGTAAAGTTTGTGGCACTACACTATTTTCAAACTTTGTTGCATCACACACCCATGTTCTCACAGGCTATGCAACTCAATTTAGCTATACTGGAACAGGAAGCCCAGACACATATGAATGGTTATTTTATGGTGCAGGAGTAAGCCCAACAAGCTCAGATGAAGAATCACCAATTGTAACTTATAGTAATGATGGTAATTACACTGTTCGCCTAAAAGTCACTGAAGCAGGTGACGAGAGTAGTGAACTAAAATCGGCTTACATCCTTGTAAACTCTGAAGGAAGTAGTATAGGTGTTGAAGAATTCAAACAATCATTAAATATTTTTCCTAATCCCTCAAATGGCATTGTATATATCAGTCAAGATAATTCTGACTTAACACATGTAAAAGTATATACTCTTTTAGGACGTGAAATATATTCTGGCGATTTATATAATTCATTAAGAGTAGACTTATCAACATTTAGCAACGGTGTCTATTTTATAGAACTATCAAACGGAATTGATATAGTAACAGAAAGACTGATCTTAAATCGATAAATGAATAATAGAATTTCCCACATCCTTGAAAATAACTCCATAGATTCTAAACTTAAGTCAATAGCTCAAAAGGTTATAGTTGGAGAACGAATAAATCCAGAGGAAGGTGTTCTTCTTTTTGATGCCGATTTAGCCTTTTTAGGATCCCTTGCAAACTATATTCGTGAGAAGAAACACCAAAACTTTACTTATTTCAATAGAAATATACACATAGAGCCTACCAACATTTGTGTATTTGACTGTAAATTTTGTTCTTATTCTAAATTATTAAAACACAAAACCGAAGGTTGGGAATTATCAGAAGAGGATATCCTTAAAAAAATGGAGGAATATAAAGACCAACCGATTACAGAAGTTCATATAGTTGGTGGTGTTCACCCAAAAATGGGTTTACATTATTTTGCCAATCTGATTAAAAGAGTCAAAGAAATAAGACCCGATATTCACGTCAAAGCATTTACTGCTGTTGAGCTAGAATACATGTGTAGAAAGGCTAAAGTTAGTTTTGAAGAGGGCTTAAGAATACTTAAAGAAAACGGACAAGACTCTTTGCCTGGTGGTGGTGCTGAAATTTTTGATGAAAAAATAAGAGCCGAAATATGTAATGATAAATGTTCGTCTGAACAATGGTTAGAAATTCATGAAACAGCTCATAAGCTTGGAATGCCATCTAACGCTACTATGCTATACGGACACATAGAAGAGCCAAAGCATCTGATAGATCACATGAATAGATTAAGAGAATTACAAGATAAAACTCAAGGTTTTAACACCTTTATTCCTCTAAAATTTAGAAACGGTGAAAATCAAATGTCACACATTCCAGAAGTTTCGGTCATTGACGATTTAAAAGTATATGCTATCAGTAGAATTTTTATGGATAACTTTCCACATCTGAAAGCATATTGGCCTATGATTGGAAGGAACACAGCTCAATTGAGTCTTTCCTATGGCGTGAATGATATCGATGGAACAATTGATGATACCACTAAGATTTATTCTATGGCAGGCGCTGAAGAACAAAGCCCTAGCCTATCAACTCAACAATTAGTAGAACTTATCAAAAATGTAAAAAGACATCCTATTGAAAGGGATACGGTTTACAATACTATTAAAGACTATAAAGATTTTGTTTTCGACAAACAACAGGAAAGTAAAAGCTATTAAATTTTGTGAATAGCATAATTCCTCCACTTCTCAATAACGCTTTTCATATCCTCAGGTAGTTCAGAATCAAATTTCATCCATTCTTTTGTTCTAGGGTGAGTAAAAGCTAAACTCTTAGCATGTAACGATTGACGTGGAATCATACGAAAGCAATTTTCAACAAATTGCTTATACTTTGTAAAAGTAGTTCCTTTAAGAATTTTATCTCCCCCATATTCAAAGTCATTAAACAAAGGGTGTTTTATGTGTTGAAAGTGCACTCTAATTTGATGAGTTCGCCCAGTTTCAAGTTTACATTCTACTAAACTTATATAACCAAATCGTTCAAGCACTTTATAGTGTGTTTTTGCATGTTTTCCATATTCACCCTCAGGAAAAACGGTCATGACTTTTCTATTTTTTAAACTTCTTCCGATATGCCCGTCAATAGTCCCCTCTTCTTCTTTTAATTCTCCCCAAACTAAAGCATTATACCTTCTATCAATTGTCCTATCATAAAACTGTTTAGACAATGATGTCATAGTAGCTTCATTCTTAGCAATAACCATTAGTCCAGTTGTATTTTTATCTATTCGGTGTACTAATCCAGGACGTGTTAAATCTCCTCCGTTGGCAGGCAAATCTTTGAAGTGAAAAGCTAAAGCATTAACCAAAGTACCCGAATAATTACCAAAACCAGGATGCACAACCATACCAGCCTCTTTATTTAAAATCACAATATCCTCATCTTCATAAACAATATCTAATGGAATATCTTGTGGTATTAATTCTACTTCTCTAGGCGGGTTATTAAACATAACCGTTACTATATCATGAGGCTTTACCTTATAGTTGGATTTAACGCTTTTATCGTTAACTTTAATGTAGCCATCAACAGCAGCTTGCTGTATTCTGTTTCTTGAAGTTCCCTCAAGACGATTTAAGAGAAATTTATCTACTCTAAGTGGCTCTTGACCCTTATCTGCAACAACACGATGATGTTCAAACAACTCGTCTTCTACTTCGTTTATCATTGTACGACTAGCTTTTCTCTATATTTCCTATCATTCGATAAGATTTCGAGTATATAAATACCTTTTGAAAAAGAGAGTAAATCAATTCCAATACTACCATCAGAAAAATCATTGTGAATGAGTTCTCCATTTAAATTATATATAGATAGAGTAAATGGATTTGTAAATTCTATATTCACCGATGAATTAGCAGGGTTTGGGTATACATCAAGTGAAACTGTTGAAGCCTCATCCAATGAAGAGGTCGTTAAACTTCCAAATACTGGTCTAATCATCCAAGTGCCATCGCAATCAGCACAATTAGATTGATTCCAACCCGCACCTAAATTATAGTACATCCTGTTATTATTAATTGTATTTCTATCTAATCCAACATTTATTATCTCATCGTAATATTGTTCCCACCCTACAAAAATAGAGCCCGATACACTGATAGGATTTTCTAAAACATATTCATAAAATCCATTTTTAGTGTCGGTATATTTAGGATAGAATATTTGACTTTGATATAGAATATCTGACGGCACACCACCATCACTATCCCAAAGTGTAATACTAAATGCTAAGCCATCAGAATCTTCAAAATTTTCTTCAAAATGAATCTGAACAGCTTTCAATGTATCGTCTTCAGAAATATTAAACAGCATAGCAACCAGTCCTCCCTCAACATTAATTCCATACGAAGCCTCAGCAGACCCATCGTCTAATGAGTAGTAATTTTTAAAATGTTGAGTATATCGTAAAGTATCATTCGTTTTAAATAAATCGTTATCGTCTGTTGCTATGGACTGAACAATAGTAAAAGTATTTGATTCTAAGTCAATACTAGAAGAAGGGAAAGCCGATACGCCAACAGTTATTGCAGCTGGAGAATCATCAGAATAAGAGAAGTTATCAGTTAAAAAAGGTGGTATCTCATCATTTCTACTTGGCCCTGTAGACGGATAATGAAAAATTAATTCGTTTTGGTTATTATATATATCGTATCTATAATCGACACTTTGTGTTGTAGAATAATTATTCCTAAGCCAAGTATCCATTGTTGGAGCCATATATGCTGCCCTATTTAAATCAAAATGAGACCAAGGGACAGAGGTGTAAAAATTTAACATCTGAGAAGTTTCATAAACAAATGCAATATCCTCATTATCTTCACTTAATGAGATGTCATCAGTCAATAAAACATTATCGATATGCCAATGATCAAAATTACCTGACAAAGTAGCTTCATTATGAAATCTAAATTGAAAAGCATTGTGAAGAAATGTTAAATTATTAATAGTAATCTTAATATTTTCAAAATCGGAAAGGCTATAGCCTGTTGTATCCCATACAGTTTTCCATACCAAACTAGTATCTAAGCATTCAATTTTAAAGATATCGTTTGCTTCAGGCTCATTACCAATTCCTGTAGATTGCAAAGCAAAAGATAAGTATACCTCAGATAAATTAGACAAATTGATAGGTCTTGAGGTTAAATAGTCCGATGGACCATGAACTGTTTCTGAAGCTAAATTTCTAGGTTTACCAAGAGAGTCAAGACCATCAAAAGTTGCGACTCCTAGGTTTAGTGGATTGACAGCGTATTTTTTGTTTATAAACACATCCTTATCTATCCAATGAGAGGGTTTCGGATAAACTGAATAATCAGAGAAATCATCATAAAATGGCAATTCAAGGGTCGTGCTAATCACTAGAGATGATCTAGAATTGGCATCAGGTAATTGGGTATTTAACATCAATGGATTGACAAACTCTTGAGCTATTAATGTTTGACCTATACAGAAGAATAAAAAGAATAATCTATTCATCGATAGTGTTATTTGGAGGTTTAAGATAAATATCAACATTCCTACCTAGATTAATCATGGCATTCTCATCTGCAGATGGACGTTGTCGATATACTACTGCTATACTACTATCTTTTACTGAAGAATCATAAAGAACTAAGCCCACATTTATGGAATTCATCTGCAATAATATTTCAGCATCTTCTTTTGTTAAGCCTTTTAAGTTTGGAAGATTAACCATAACATCACTTAAACCATTACCAACGACTAAGTCTACATTTGTTCCTACCGGAACTAATATTCCAGATTCAATTTCTTTACCATCAACAAGTTGCTTTAAAACAGCATTCTTTGCCATATCAGGTACAAAAGACAGATTTCCAACAGATAATTCAAGAGATTTCAATTTAGACACAGCTCTTCTCAAACTTAAATCAACAAGTCGAGGAACTTGAACTTGTTTTTTACGTTTGGCTACTACAGTAAGATAAATACGTCTATTCTCCTTTACAAAAGAACCAGCAATAGGGTCTTGATCGATGATACTCAGCGGAGCAAGTTCACTATTAAAAACAGAATCAATAACTATGTAACGCAATGATTTCTCTACCAACACACTATCAACAACTTTAATATCTAAACCACTAAAATTGGGCAACTCGATTAAATTATCGTGCCGAGTGTAAAACCTTAAAACAATCAATACCGACAAGACTATTAAAACACCTAAACCTAAAGAAAGGGATAGGTTTTTAAAAAATGTTTTAGTAGTTATAAATGATAACCAGGACTTATTGTTGTCTTCCATAATAATCGATAACGAAAAACAAATATAATAATTATGCTGCCCATGTGGTGTTTATATGTATTTAGTTTATTTTTGAATTATGAAGAATATTGCAGTTGTGATGGGAGGCTTTTCTGCTGAAAAGGTTGTTTCACTAAAAAGTGGAATGGTAGCTATGAAATTCCTAGATAAGAACAGATACAATACCTATTCTGTAATTATTGACAATGAAGGTTGGAGATTAGAAAACAATGGAAAATCATACCCTATCGATAAATCTGACTTTAGTGTAAATATTGACGGTCAAAAAATAAAATTTGATGGTGTTTTTATGGCTATTCATGGTGCGCCAGGAGAAAATGGTGTTTTGCAACATTACCTTGATAATTTAAATATTCCTTATACCTGCTCAGGTGTAAAGGCATCGGAATTGAGTTTTGATAAAGGCGCCTGTAACGATTTTCTTAGAAGCTGTGGAATTCTATGTGCCGAATCTATAAAACTAGAAAAAGGAGAGCAAATCAATTGTTCAGATATTATTAAAAAGCTAGGTCTTCCATGTTTTGTTAAGCCTAATGGAAACGGAAGTAGTTTTGGAATTAGTAAAGTAAAATCTGAAGATGAATTCATACCAGCTATAGAAAAAGCTTTCGAACACGATAATTATATACTTATTGAATCCTTACTTAAAGGAACTGAGGTCACTTGTGGTGTACACAACCTAAACCAAAAAATAGATACATTTCCTATCACAGAGATTGTTAGTGAGAACGAATTCTTCGATTATGAAGCTAAATACGAAGGAAAATCAAATGAAATTACCCCCGCTCGTATAAGCCAACAGCTAGCTCAAAAAGTTTCAGAAAAAACAATTGAAATTTATCAATTGCTTGAATTGGATGGAATAGCTAGAATAGACTACATCATTATGAATGATGAACCTTATATGATAGAAGCGAATACCGTTCCAGGACTTTCTGAAGAAAGTATTATTCCACAACAGGCTAAGTGTAAAGGCATAACACTATCGGAATTATTTAATCAATCTGTAAAGCATATGTTTAATGGAAAATAAGATTCGTTTGGTTTGGGATTTTAGAGGGGAAGATGCTTTAAAAACAGCCGAGCACCAGCTAATTCACCTTGTTGAATTTATGAAAAAAGAGAATATCCCTTTTTTAGAACATAAAACTGAAAAAATTAATGACCTACATAGCATTTGCTCCATTTGTATATACGAAAGTAATTTAGATTTTGTTAAAAATAAACTAAGACCTCACAGAGGTTTTCTTGCTAAATAGAAGTTAAGCTTTCTATTGCCAAGCGATAGCTATCCAAACCAAAACCACATATACTACCCTTACAATATGGAGCAATAAGTGATTTTTTTCGAAACTCTTCTCTAGAATAAATATTAGAAATATGTACCTCAATAACAGGAGACTGTATAGAAGAAATAGCATCAGCAATAGCTACTGAAGTGTGGGTATAACCTCCTGCATTTAAAATAATAGCGTCTGCCTCAAAGCCATTTTCATGAAGAAAATTGATAATCTCTCCTTCTACATTGCTCTGGTAGTAGCTAAAATTAATAGAAGAGAATTTAGCGCAAAGTTCTTTATAATACGCATCAAAAGACTTTTCTCCATAAATACTCTTTTCTCTTAAACCTAATAAGTTTAAATTTGGACCATTAATGATGATAACTTTCATAGTACAAAAGTAATCAATGAGTTGGAAAAATAATATAAATGGCTTTCGTTCTTATTTAATGCTTGAGCGTTCTCTGTCTGAAAACTCTGTTGAATCCTACATTAGAGATGTCAACAAACTTGTAGATTACCTAGAAATGAATGAAACTAAACTTAGTGTAAAAAAGATAAGCACTAAGGATTTAACCTCATTTATTAGATGGATTGCAGAAATTGGAATGAGTGCTAGTACACAAGCTAGAATATTATCTGGCGTTAAGGCTTTTTTCAAATACTTAATTCTTGAGGATATTATAAAAAACGATCCTAGTCATCTTATTGAAGGTCCAAAAAAAGGTTTAAAACTTCCCGATACTTTGAGCACAGAAGAAATTGATACGATTGTTAATGCAATTGACTTGAGTCATCCACAAGGGCAGCGCAATAAAGCAATTATAGAAACTCTTTATGGTTGCGGATTAAGAGTCTCTGAATTAATCAACTTAAAGCTTTCTAATTGGTACAAAAATGATGGGTTTATAAAAGTCACTGGTAAAGGAGATAAAGAGCGTTTAATACCAATGGGCAAGGTTACAGCTAACGTTTTGACTATTTATATTAATGAAATCCGCTGTCATCAATCTATAGAAATAGGTCATGAAGACTTTATTTTTCTTAGTAAAAGAGGTAAACATTTAAGTCGAGTATCTATTTTCAATATTGTGAAAGAATTAGCTGTTAAAGCGCAGATTAAAAAAAATATTAGCCCTCATACATTTAGACATAGTTTTGCTACTGAATTAATAGAAAGAGGCGCTAATCTTAGAGCAGTACAAGAAATGCTAGGACACGAATCCATCACAACTACTCAACTATACACCCATATCAATAGAGCATTTTTAAGAGAGTCTATCATATCACATCACCCTAGGTCCTAAGATGAGTGTATATTCTAACATCTGGAAACTATATGTCATTAAAGGACTGAAATGGTTTATGGTGGCAATGCCTATAGTGGTTCTTTTCTTTCAAGAAAACGGATTGAGCTTACAGCAAGTCATGATACTTCAAGGAATCTATTCTTTTATGGTCGCCGCAATGGAAATACCATCTGGATATTTAGCCGATGTTTTTGGAAGAAAACATACCATGATACTTGGAACTATATTCTGTTTTTTAGGTTTTTTAGTGATTAGTCTTTCTTTCAACTTCTGGTATTTTTTTATTGGTGAAATCATTTTGGGTATAGGTTCAAGTTTTATTTCAGGTGCTGACTCTGCTCTTATGTACGACTCTCTTGCCGAAAGTAAAAAGGAAGAAGAATACACCAAAGTAGAAGGAGTAGCCTATGGAATAGGCAACTTTTCTGAGGCAATAGCAGGAATTTGCGGTGGCCTATTAGCCGAAATATCTTTGCGTTTGCCTTGGCATGTGCAAGTCGTCGTAGCGGCTTTTATTATTCCATTTACTTTTATGCTAGTTGAGCCTAAAGTGCATAAGGAAAATAGATTACCCAAAAAATTTAAAGCTATTTGGCAAGTTGTTAAATTTTCACTTGTTGAAAATAAGGTCTTGAAATGGTTGATTATACTTTCTTCAGCAGTTGGATTTGCTACATTATTATTAGCATGGTTTGCACAGCCTTATTTCAAAAGTATCAATATGCCTTTAAAATACTTTGGCTTTGCTTGGGCGTTTTTAAACCTTATTACTGGCTTTTCATCTATTAATGCTTATAGATTACAAAAATTCTTTTCCAAGAATAGTTTCTTAATACTCATTAGTTTGGGTATTAGCATCCCCATATTTTTACTTTCTAAATCAACAGCTATTATGGGCTTAGTAATGATAGGTATTGTTTATTTATTTAGGGGGTTTGCAACTCCTATTATGCGCACCTACATCAATGATATTACCCCCTCAAACATGCGAGCAACAGTATTATCTATAAGAAGCTTTTGCATTCGAGCAACATTTGCTGTTATTGCACCATTAATGGGGTGGATAGCTGACGTATACACTTTAAGCCAGAGCTTTTTATTACTAAGTATAATTGTTGGAATATGTGGAGTTCTTGCTTCTCTAAAGCTAAAACAACTATCTAACAATTAATTTTTCAACAGTTCTTTTTACTCCATTTTGAATTTCAACAAAATATATTCCTGAAGAAAGGTATTTAATATCTAACTGTTGAAATGATGTTTCTAAAGAAGATATCAATTGACCATTTATATCACTTATTTTAATAGTCTTTAATCCCTCAAACGCTAAATCCACATAAGAGGTTGCAGGATTAGGATATAGTGCATGTGTCTTTTCGTAAGAATGGATAGAAATAATTTCACAATCAATATCAAAATCAAATTGATCAAAAGTATTGTTATTTAATTCAGAAAATATAGAAACATCAAACTGTAATAAAGATGGACTAGGGTTAATAAAAACCCCTGTTAAAGTAATGTTTAAACTGTTTCCTACGGTATAAGAATTATTGTCAGCTGGAGAAACAATAAATAATTCTATACCACCATCATCAAGATTAATTATCGTGAATGAAAATTGAACATTGTCATCCTCAACCAAGTCAATTTCTACGGTGTTTTCATCTATCAATATATCACCTACCACTAAAGAGTATTCATTATTGATAAAATCATTGATACCAGTAACAGCAGTTGCAAAACCAACATTTTGACCAATTTCTAGGTTTTCTAAATCTAAACTACCTTGATTTGAATTAACTGTAGTTGACTGAATATCTGGTTGGTTTAGCCCTTGTTCAATCTCAAAATTAATATCTGTTAAATCCTCACAAAGCAAGGACGATAAATCAATACTAATTTCGGGTTCAAATTCTTGAGGAACAAAGATACCAATGTAAAACGTATCGCTTACAGACCAATCTGAATAATAACTCTGATTTTGTGAGCAAAAAGCTTTAATTTTCCACTCGTAATAATTTTCATGCTCAAGGTCGCCACCAATTGTTCTTGAATTGGCAGTACTATCCAAATTAGAAATATAATTCCAAGATGTATCATCTATTGATTTGTAACCAACCATAAAATGATCGACTCCCATACCCAGCATAGAATCCCAGTGGCCATCGGCAAAACCAGTAACTTCGGTAACAATAATATTATCAGAGTAAATATTGGACGGCATTGGACATTCTACGTATTCCAAAGTCGTAAAAGTATCTACAACAGACCATTCACTTGGGTCTTGATAGTTTTCTGAACAATAAGCAGCAACTCTCCATACATAAGTTGTGTTATATTCTAATAAACCAATAATTTTACTTGTTGAAGTACTATCTAAGTTGGCTAAATTGTTCCATTCTAAAGAATCAATTTGTTTATAATTGACAAGAAAGTGCTGAACTCCAGTACCTAACAAGGAATCCCAATGACCTACAACAGAGGCCGAAGAAGAATTAAAGTTGTAATTATCCGTGTACAAGCCCGTTGGTTGTGGACAATTTTGAGAAAACGTTTGTAGTGTATAAAATAAAAATACTATAAATAAAAGATGGACTCGCATGATTAAGTGTTTAAAAAATATCTATTACAAAGTTAATTATAAAATAACAAAAAGAAATCATTTTAAGAAAAGATGATTTACATCTGTAAATTAGTATTTTTGCATTTAATCTTTTTTATATCACTATAATGCAACAAGTATCAAATCGTTTAAAGCAATTATCAGAATCTGCAACACTTGCCATGGCTAGGATGAGTCGTGAGTTAAAAGCACAAGGACATAATGTTATTGCTCTAAGTCTTGGAGAACCCGACTTTGACACCCCAGAATTTATTAAGGAATCAGCCAAACAAGCCATCGATAATAATTACTCGCACTACACTCCTGTCCCTGGTTTAGCTGAGCTAAGAGAAGCCATTTGCAAAAAGTTAAAACGAGACAATCAATTGGAGTTTAATGTTGATCAAATTGTTGTATCTACAGGTGCAAAACAATCCATAGCCAATGTATGCTTGAGTTTGCTAAACTCTGGAGATGAAGTCATATTACCTGCTCCATATTGGGTAAGCTATTTTGAACTTGTTAAATTAGGTGAGGCAACACCAGTAGTGATAAAAAGTAGTATTGAAAATGACTTCAAAATGAGTCCACAAGACTTAGAAAAAGCTATTACACCAAATACAAAAATGATAATTTTTAGTTCTCCATGTAATCCAAGTGGAACGGTATACAGCCAAAAAGAACTAGAAGAATTAGCAAAAGTTTTAGAAAAGCACCCTCAAATATATGTGATTAGTGATGAAATATACGAACTCATCAATTTTGGAGTTGAACATTACAGTATGGCCAGAATAGATTCAATAAAAGATAGGGTTATTACCGTAAATGGTGTTTCTAAAGGTTTTGCAATGACTGGTTGGAGAGTGGGTTACATAGCAGCACCACAATGGATTGCTAGTGCCTGTAACAAAATACAGGGTCAAGTCACCTCTGCTACTTGTGCTATTGCTCAAAAAGCCACAGAAACAGCCATGTTAGCTTCTCCATCTGAAGTTGAACACATGAGGATAGCATTTCACAAAAGAAGAGATTTAATGTTGAAAATGTTATCTGAAATACCTGGAATTAAAACAAATACTCCTGATGGTGCGTTTTATATTTTTCCCGATGTATCACACTATTTTGGCAAGGTTGATGGCGAAAAAGTAATAGCGAACTCTGGCGATTTCTGCATGTATCTTCTAAACGATGCTCACGTAGCCTTAGTTGCTGGAGAAGCTTTTGGCTCTCCAAATTGTGTTAGAATATCGTATGCTGCCTCTGAAGAAAATCTTATCGAAGCAGTAGAGAGGATCAGAAAATCATTATCAAAACTGAAATAAATTAGTGAAAATAAATTGGCATAACATATTTAACGATTTTGCAAAAATCAAAGTCCTTATTATTGGTGATGCTATGATTGATTCTTACATGTGGGGGAGTATAAATAGACAATCTCCAGAAGCTCCAATACCTATTGTTGATGTTGAAAAACATGAAAAAAGACTTGGTGGTGCTGCTAATGTAGCATCCAATATTAAAGCTTTAGGTGGGACACCCATTTTATGCTCAGTAATAGGAAATGATGACAAAGGCTTTTTCGATTTAATGAAAGCCGAGAAACTGTCAACCGAAGGTATTTTACAAGAAGATAGAAAAACTACCCTTAAGACAAGAATAATAAGTGAAAACAAACACCAACTAAGAGTTGACGAAGAAGACACCTTTTCAATCTGTAATGAATCTGATTTCATTCAACATACAAAACATTTAATGAAAGATGTTCAAATCGTTATTTTTCAAGATTACAACAAAGGAGTTCTTTCTAAAAACATTATTAGTGAATTAATATCATCAGCCAAAAAATTAAACATACCTGTTCTAGTAGATCCTAAGAAAGATAATTATTGGGAATACAAAGGAGTTGATTTATTTAAACCAAATTCTAAGGAGTTAACAGAGAGTAACTCTAGTGACAATGATTCCTTAAGTTTAGACTCCTTAGCACATATTGTTTCATATCAAAGAAAACAGCTCGACGCTAAAGCATTCCTTCTTACCCTATCAGAAAAAGGGATATATATTCAAACTGAAAATGAGAGTACCCACTACCCCGCTTTTAAAAGAAATATAGTTGACGTATCAGGTGCTGGTGATGCTGTTATTGCTACTGCCGCTTTAGCTTTGGCTAAGAATATTAATTTCAATGCGATAGCTCAACTGGCTAACCTTGCTGGTGGATTATCGTGTGAAAGTGTTGGAGTCAACCCATTGGATAAAGACATGCTTCTAAAAGAAGCTAGTCGTTTAATATAGCACCACAGAATTTACAGCATACAGCATCTGCTTCGTGACCTTCTTTTGAACATTCTCTACAAGACTGAGTCGAAACCTTAGTCGATGACTTGGCCATAGCAGCTGTAACAATCCCCGTTGGTACAGCAATAATTCCATAACCTAATATCATAATTATTGAGGCTAAGAACTTACCCAAAGAAGTTACTGGAACCACATCACCATAACCCACAGTCGTTAAAGTTACAACAGACCAATAAATTGATTTGGGAATATTCTCAAAACCATTTTTTTGTCCTTCAACAATATACATAAGAGTTCCTAGAATGATAACTATTAAAGAAACCGAAAGTAAAAAGACAATTATCTTAGGTCTTGAAGATTTAAGTGCAATTTGCATAATTATAGCACCTCTCAAATATCTCGACAATTTAAATACTCTAAAAATCCGAATTAGTCTAATAGCACGGATATCTACTAAAACGTGAATGGGTGGGTATAAAAACACCAAATAAGTAGGTATAATTGACAAAAAATCAATAATACCCATAAATGAAAAGATATATTTAAACGGTTTTTTAATTGAATAAATTCGGAGTATGTATTCTATTGTAAATAATATGGTGAAAAACCACTCTGTTAATCTTAAAAAATTACCATATTCTTTTTCTATAGCTTCTACGCTACTTAAAATAACGCCTAAAACAGAAATTAGGATAGCTATAAGTAACATAACATCAAAAAGCTTACCTTTCTTAGTATCCGCTTCAAAAATAATTTCGTGCAGTCTATCCTTTGTCATTATGGAGGCGAATTTAATACTATTTTGTATAAAAGATTTGATTTTTAATTTTTATACATTTGAAAAAATATTTTCTATTTATTTATGCCTAGAAGATTAAAAGAAAGTCTTGGTCAATTTGGAACGACCCCTGTATTTATGGCTTCTATCAGCACTATTTTAGGTGCCATTCTATTTTTACGTTTCGGATATGCCGTTGGTAATGTAGGCTTCTTTGGAGCAATAGCAATTATTATACTAGGTCATGCGGTTACAATTCCTACTGCTTTGGCGGTTGCTGAAATTGCAACCAATAGAAAGGTGGAGGGTGGCGGTGACTATTACGTAATTTCTAGATCATTTGGATTAAATATTGGTGCTGCCATTGGTATTGCATTATTTTTATCACAAGCCATTAGTGTTTCCTTTTATATCATTGCCTTTGCTGAGTCATTTATTCCTTTTGGACAATACATTAACGAAACCTATAACCTTGGGAGTTTTTCTCATTATCTAGAAGATAGAAAAGCCATCGGCTTAGTGTCAATGAGCTTATTATCAATTCCTATACTATCAAAAGGTGCCGATTTAGGAGTTAAAGCCCTATACGTTGTAGCATCAATCATATTTGTTTCTTTGATTTTATTCTTCTTTGGAGAAAGTCAAATAAGTTGGGATAATGTAGACTTCTTTTCGAAGGTAGAAAATGCCGATAATTTCTTTTATGTATTTACCATTATTTTCCCTGCCTTTACAGGGATTTCTGCTGGTTTAGGCTTATCTGGCGACTTAAAAGAACCTAGAGTTTCTATCCCAAGAGGGACCATAATTGCTACTATCTTAGGGGCTATAATATATGTTTTAGTAGCATTCAAACTAACAATTTCTACCGATTTAGAGAACCTTGCTAACAATCAACTTGTAATGAGTGATATTGCACTTTGGGGACCAATTATTCCTATTGGATTGGCTTGCGCAGCTATTTCTTCTGCTTTAGGCTCGATCATTGTGGCTCCACGTACATTACAAGCTCTTGGAAAAGATAAGATATTCCCATCTTTAAAACTTGACTATTGGTTAGCCAAGGGAAAGAAAAAAAATAACGAACCGCTCAATGGTACATTAGTAACCTGTGTTATTGCATTTTTCTTTATTTACATTGGTGATATTAATTTTGTCGCTCGAATTATTTCCATGTTTTTTATGGTAACCTATGGAGCAATTTGCTTAATCTCTTTTTTAGAACATTTTTCTGGAGATCCGTCATACCGACCAGTATTTAAATCAAGATGGTATATATCTCTGCTTGGAGCAACATTATCTATTTGGTTAATGTTCAAAATGGATACCTTATTTGCTTTTCTTTCTATTATCATCATGATTTCTTTCTATTATTTCATTAGTAAAAAATCATCTGACAAAAGAGAGTTTGTTAATCTTTTCAAAGATGTTTTAGAACAACTTGGAAGACAAATTCAAATATTTTTACAACGTAAAAATGAAAGCTCAATTTCAAATGTACATTGGCGACCATTCGTTGTAAGTATTAGTGATGCCTCCTTAAAGCGAAATGGTGCTTTTGATATTACAAGATGGATAGCACACAAATATGGTTTCGGAACATACATACATTTTATTAAAGGATATCTAAGTAAACAAACGTTTGAAGAGTCAAAAGAAATTAAACATAAACTTATTGAAAATAAAAAAACGAATGTATATGTAGATACTTTAATTTCACCTTCTTATACATCTGCCCTAGCACAAGTCGTACAACTTTCTAGTATTACAGGAACTGAAAATAATCTTATTCTTCTAGAATATTGCGAGTCAAACAAAGAATCATTTGAAGATGTAATTAGCAATTTTAACCTACTACATACCACAGGCTATGACGTTGCCATAATGCGCTCCAATGACAATAAGGTTGATAAAAAAGAAGAAATCCACATTTGGATATCGTCAAGAGATTATGAAAACTCAAATATGATGATCTTATTAGGATATATTATCTTAGGGCACCCAGATTGGAAAAACGCACAAATCAAGGTGTTTTCTATTTATCCTAAAGATAAATTTGAAGAATATAAAAATCAAATGTTTGACTACATTGAATCTGGTCGTCTTCCTATTTCACCTAGGAATATGAAAATGTTACTACACGATGAAGACATCAGTATTAAAGAGATTATAAACCAACGCTCATCAAAATCAGATTTAACAATAATAGGATTTAGAGGTGAATTAGTGAAGAAACAAAAACTTGACATTTTCGAAGGATATGACAATTTAGGAAATATACTATTCGTTAATAGTATTAATAAAAAAGATATTGAATAGTAGAATAACTATTTGGCTATCTTTGTACCCTAACACACTATTTAAGTTTTGGGAACAAAAATCACTCCTTATAATAAAGATAAATCTTCCAAAAAAGAACAAGTAGCAAAAATGTTTGACGCTATTGCTGGTAGATATGACTTTCTCAACCACTTTTTATCTTTAGGCATTGATATATTATGGCGAAAGAGAGCAGTGAAAGAAATCGCTAAAGTAAATCCAAAAACAATATTAGATATTGCAACAGGCACAGGTGATTTAGCTGTTGAAGCAAACTCCCTAAAACCAAACAAAATTGTTGGTATAGATATCTCTAATAATATGCTAGAGGTAGGACGTTCAAAAATGAAGAAAAAAGGTATTGACAATATTATCGACATGGTATATGGCGATTCAGAAAATCTTCAATTTGATGATAATTCATTTGATGCGGTAACTGCAGGTTTTGGTGTTCGAAACTTTGAAAACCTGGACAAAGGACTTAGTGAAATGTGTAGAGTTATGAAAACAGGTGGTAAATTAGCCATTTTGGAACCCGCTGAACCAAACACATTTCCATTCAAACAATTATATGGACTTTATTTTAAAGGGATACTTCCACTTTTAGGAAAGTTATTTTCAAAAGACAATTCAGCATATACTTATCTCCCCGAATCTGTAGCAGCCTTTCCAAGTAGAGGTGATTTTATCAAAAAACTTGAAAAAGCTGGCTTTAAAAAGGCTGAATTTAAGCCATTAACATTTGGCGTCGCAGCTTTATATACTGCAACGAAATAATTCTATTTTTTTTACGATATTGCAGTATGAAAAAAATTTACAAATTAACTGTCTTGATACTTTTGAGCCAAAGCCTATTTGCTCAACGCTACAATGTCCCTCTAAACCTACCTAACTATGATAATAAACCATTACATTTTGGTTTTTTGATAGGTATAAATACTCTTGATTTTAAAATAACACCAGTTTCAAATGTAGAAGACGAACTTTTTGTACTCCAATCCCAAAATCAAAAAGGTTTTAATCTAGGAGTAGTATCCAATATGCGATTAGGAAAAAACCTGGACTTAAGGTTTATCCCTACCCTTTCATTAGCTGAAAGAAAAATATTCTACATTCTAAATGACAACACTGTACTTACTGATGAAAATAAAAAAATTGAATCCACTTTTATTGAATTTCCTATAAGTTTAAAGTACAAATCATCACGCTATAATAATGGTAGAGCCTATATTCTCACCGGCTTAAAATATTCATTGGACTTAGCTTCGCAAAGAAATATTGACGACGAAGGTTTAGAAATTGTAAAAATTAAAAAAGATGATTTTTTATATGAAATTGGATTAGGCTTGGATTTTTACCTGCCCTATTTCAAATTTTCTCCTGAACTAAAAGCCAATTTTGGATTAACAAACTTAGTAGTAAACGATGGTAGCATATACAGCCGATCCATAAAAGGAATGAAAACTAGAGGCTTTACAATATCATTTACATTTGAATAAAATATAACGAGATGTCCAAAATACTTTCCTTAACACTTAGTCCAGAAGACGCTGCATTTGATGAATCCATTAATAAGCATATCAATAAGGAATTAAATTCTAATGAAATTGAATTGTCCAATTGGAAAATCTTAAAAAAATCTATTGATGCTAGAAAAAGAGATGTAAAAATCCAGCTTAGATTAGAAATCCATGAAAAGGAAAAAAAAGAAAACCTTAAAATTGAAAAAAACTACAAAGATGTATCAAATTCTGAAGAAGTAATCATTATAGGTTCAGGACCCGCAGGTCTGTTTGCAGCTTTGACACTCTTAGAAAAAGGTAAAAAACCCATCATTTTTGAAAGAGGTAAAGATGTTAGAAGTAGAAGGCGCGATATTGCTGCAATTAATAAGAACCATATTGTAAACCCAGAATCTAACTATTGTTTTGGAGAAGGTGGGGCCGGCACTTACTCAGATGGAAAATTATATACTCGATCCAAAAAGAGAGGATCAATCATTGATATTTTAGAAACATTAGTTTATCATGGTGCCAAAGAAGATATTTTAATTGAAGCACAACCGCATATTGGCACCAATAAATTACCAAAGATTATTGCCAATATAAGAGAAACCATTTTGTCTCATGGTGGCGAAATACACTTCAACACCAAAGTTGTCGATTTTATTATAAAAGATAATACGATTCAAGGTGTAGTCCTACAAAATAAAGATAAAGTTTTAGCAAAAAACACCATTTTAGCTACTGGTCATTCGGCCAGAGATATATTTAATTTACTAGATAAAAAATCAATAGAAATTAAGTGCAAGCCATTTGCTATGGGTATTAGGATAGAACACCCACAAGGTCTAATCGATCAAATACAATATTCATGTAAAGAAAGAGGGCCTTACCTCCCACCAGCATCTTATAAATTAGTCACACAAACAAATAATAGAGGCGTATATTCATTTTGCATGTGCCCCGGTGGTTTTATTGTACCTGCAGCAACAAATAGTGGTGAAATAGTAGTTAATGGTATGTCCCCCTCAAAAAGAGATTCTATTTTTTCTAACTCAGGTATTGTAGTAGAAGTAAAAGATGAAGACCTAAAACCTTTTGAAAAGCATGGAGAACTAAAAGGGCTATACTATCAGATGTCATTAGAAGAAAGTATGTGTAAATTAACCCCTGACTTACAAGTTGCTCCAGCACAAAGAATGGTAGATTTTATAAATAATAAAACGTCTAACAAATTAAATAAAACATCTTATCAACCAGGTATTTTATCACAACCCTTACACCAAATATTACCGAATAGTATTTCGAGTTCGTTGTCAGAAAGTTTTAAAGTTTTTGGCAAAAAAATGAAAGGGTATTTAACAAACGAGGCAAACATAATAGCATTAGAAAGTCGAACATCATCACCTGTATCAATTCCTAGAGATAAAGATAGTCTGCAACATCTTAAAATCAACAACCTTTACCCTTGTGGTGAAGGCGCAGGATATGCTGGCGGAATTGTTTCTGCAGCAATTGATGGAAAAAAAGTAGCTGATAGAATTTGAAATATCAAAAAAATTCTATAAGTTTACATAATTGTAACTTTAACACTAAGTGGTAATTGTGGATTATTTAGTAATAATTATATTTTTAATTTTTTCATATTTAATTACTCTTATAATATTAAGGCTTAGACTTTTCAAATCAAGACTAAAAAGCAAGTCATTCAGTAATTGTTGTCCAATTTGTAGCCAGCCTCTTGATAGACTAAGAAACTTACCGAAAAATAATTTGTGTAATACTTTAACCCTTAATATTTTCCTTTTCAAGAGATTTTTTTGCAAATCATGTAAATGGAAGGGATTACTGGCAAAATACTCCAGAAAAATTTAAAGTGAAGAAAGAATTATTGCTGAGGCGATGGAAACATTCAACGACTCAGCTCTCGAAAATTTAGATTTAGGTATTGTAATTCTCTCGCCTTTCAATTCTAAGATATCCTCACCTACACCCTTTGACTCACTGCCTAAAACAATAATCTTTTTCTTTACCTTTTTTACATCTTTCAGAGAAATGCCATCCAAAACAGTCACATACAATGTATAATCAGGATTATCGTTAAAAACATCCACTAAGTTGGTATAGTGTAGATTGACTCGAGCAAATGAACCCATTGTTGATTGAACTACTTTAGGGTTTAAATAATCTACGCAATCAGTAGAACATATGATATCCTTAACACCAAACCAATCTGCTAAACGTATGATTGTTCCCAAATTACCAGGATCTTTAACACCATCTAATGCTAAAACCGTATCACCACTTATGGGTTTAAGATTTGCCTTGACCTTTACAACAGCTAACACTTTATTAGGTGATTTTAATGATGAGATTCTGTTTAATTCGTTTTTTGATACAATGACCGCGTCACTTCCTAACCATTCTTTTGTGGCATAAATACTTTCAACCTCCCAATCAGAAGCAAGTATTTCATTAACCAACTTCTCTCCTTCTACAACAAATAAGCCGTGTTTTTGCCTATTCTTTTTAAGAGATAGGGAACGAATTAATTTAATTTGATTTTTAGTTAACATTCTCTGTTTAAAACTTTAAGCCGAAAGTAAAAAAATATCTTGATGAAACATTCAATAAAAAATAGTATTTAATACATTTGCCGGTATAACTTTAATAATTGAATAAAATGATAAAAGCTGGTGTAGCCACAGGAAACCAAGTACAAGAAATATTTAACCATGCCAAACAACACGCTTATGCATTGCCTGCAGTTAACGTTGTAAATACAAGTAGTGTAAATGCTGTTTTAGAAGCCGCTAGAGATAACAATTCTCCAGCTATGGTTCAATTTTCAGCAGGTGGAAGTCAATTTTTTGCCGGTAAAGGTCTTTCAAACGACAATTTCCAAGCAGCAATAGCTGGTGGTATTTCAGGAGCAATGCACACCCATCAGCTAGCAGAACTGTATGGTGCAACAATTATATTACACACCGACCATTGTGCTAAAAAACTTTTACCATGGATCGATGGACTACTTTCTGCTAGTGAAGATTTTTACAAAGTACATGGTAAGTCATTATATAGCTCACACATGATAGACCTTTCAGAAGAATCTTTAGAAGAAAATATTGATATCTGCAAACGCTATCTCGAAAGAATGAGTAAAATGGATATGACATTAGAGATAGAATTAGGTATTACAGGAGGTGAAGAAGATGGTGTTGATAATTCAGACGTCGATAGCTCAAAACTTTACACTCAACCCGAAGAAGTAGCATATGCCTACGAAGAATTGATGAAAGTAAGTGATAAATTTACTGTTGCAGCCGCTTTTGGTAATGTTCACGGAGTATATAAACCTGGAAATGTAGACTTACAACCTAAAATACTTAAAAACTCTCAGACGTATATTCAAGAAAAATTTGGCACCATTGAAAATCCAGTTAACTTTGTATTTCATGGCGGTTCAGGCTCTTCAGTAGAAGATATTAGAGAAGCGATAGGATATGGAGTAATAAAGATGAATCTAGATACCGATTTTCAATACGCTTTCACATCTGGAGTAAGAGATTATATGAATGACAAAAAGGACTACATTTCAAGTCAGATTGGAAATCCTGAAGGCAACGACATTCCTAACAAAAAGTATTACGACCCTAGAGTATGGCAAAGAAAAGGGGAAGAAGCTTTTAAAAGTCGTCTTAATCAAGCCTTTGCTGATTTAAATAACGTTAATACCTTGAAGTAAACAAAATGGGTTGGTTTAAAAGAATACAAGGAGGCATTACTACTTCCACAAACGATAAAAAAGAAACCCCTGAGGGATTGTGGTACAAATGTCCTAAATGTAAACAAATAGCGCCAACAGAAGAACATGAATCTGGACTAAGTGTCTGCGAAAAATGTGGCTACCATGAAAGAATTAATGCTGATGGCTACTTTTTTATTCTATTTGACGAAGGTAAATTCAAGGAACTAGATGCTAAAATGGAATCTAAAGACCCCTTAAAGTTTGAGGATACCAAAAAATACAAGGATAGACTAGTTCAAACTAAAAAGAAGACCGGTTTAAAAGATGCTATCACTTCAGGATACGGAAAAATTGACGGTAAACCCATTGTTATTGCCTGTATGAATTTCAATTTCATTGGAGGGTCAATGGGTGCTGTTGTAGGTGAAAAAATTAGTAGAGCCATTCAAGAAGCTGTCAAACAAAAATGTGGTTTCATGATGATCTCTAAATCAGGTGGAGCAAGAATGATGGAAGCCGCATTTTCTCTTATGCAAATGGCAAAGACATCCGCAAACCTTTCATTACTCGCTCAAGCTAAATTACCCTATATCTCCCTACTAACAGACCCTACAACAGGTGGTGTAACAGCATCATTTGCTATGCTGGGCGATGTAAACATTGCAGAACCTGGAGCATTAATAGGCTTTGCTGGCCCTAGAGTAGTCAAAGAAACCATTGGTAAAAACCTACCAGAAGGTTTTCAAACCTCTGAATTTGTTCTGGAGCACGGATTTCTAGACTTCATTGTAGAACGTAAAAATCTAAAATCCAAAATATCATCATTACTAGATATGTACTTATCCTAGAAAACAAGAGTGAAATATCTTTTATTATTTAAAAGTTTTTCTATATTTGCAAACCATTTTTAGGATATAAAAAACAAAACAAAATGCATTTAACTGCTAAAGAAAAAGACGCCATTTTTAAAAAATACGGCGGTGACTCAAAAAATACAGGTTCAACTGAAGGTCAAATAGCTTTATTTACCAACAGAATATCATACCTTACAGGTCACTTAAAAAATAATAGAAAAGATAAAAATACTCAGCGTTCACTACAACTTCTTGTAGGTAAGAGAAGAGGTCTTCTTGATTACTTGATGAATAAAGACATCGAGAAATATAGAACGCTTATTAAAGATTTAGGAATAAGAAGATAAGGTATCTTCTAAGCGGACAATACGCAAAAGGCAATTTTTCAATTGCCTTTTTGTGTATAAATCCGTTAGTATGTAAATAGACAAAGAAAAATGAAAGAAATTGTAAAAAAAATTGAACAGAAAGATGGTAGAACCATTGAAATAAGAACTGGTAAATTAGCTAAACAAGCTCATGGATCAGTTGAATTAAGAATGGGTGATTCTGTTCTATTAGCAACAGTAGTATCTAATAAAGATGCTAAAGACGATGTTGACTTCCTGCCACTTACTGTAGATTACAGAGAAAAATTCGCTGCTGATGGACGTTTTCCAGGTGGTTTTTTAAAGCGTGAAGCAAGACCAACGGATCACGAAATTTTAATAATGAGATTAGTAGACAGAATACTGCGTCCATTATTCCCTAGCGACTACCATGCTGACACACAAATCATGTTATCCTTAGTATCGCACGATGAAAACGTATGTCCAGAAGCATTAGCAGGATTAGGTGCATCTGCTGCACTTGCAGTTTCTGATATTCCATTCAATGGTCCAATTTCTGAAGTAAGAGTTGGACGTGTTAATGGTGAATTAATAGCTAACCCTAGTCCAGCTCAATTAGAAGAATCTGATATTGATATGGTAATCGGTGCATCTGCTGATAGTGTAGCAATGGTGGAAGGTGAAATGGATGAAATTTCTGAAGCAGAAATGGTAGAAGCTATCAAATTTGCCCATGATGAAATAAAAAATCACTGTGCTGTTCAATTGCAATTAACAAAAGAAGTAGGTACAGAAACTAAAAGAGAGTACTCTCACGAAAATCACGATAAGGAATTAGAAGATAATGTTATGGCATTCTGTTATGACAAATTCTATTCTGTAGCAAAAAAAGCATCTGAAAAACACGCTAGAAGCAACGATTTCAAAGCCATTAAAGATGCTTTTAAAGAAACACTTTCAGCAGAAGAACTTGCTGAAAAAAGTTTCATGTTAGGAGCATATTTCAAAAAGGCTGAGAAAAAAGCCGTTAGAGATATGGTGCTAAACGAAAACGTACGTTTAGATGGTCGTAACCCTTCTGATATTCGTCCAATATGGTGTGAAGTAGATTATTTACCAAGACCACACGGTTCAGCCCTTTTTACAAGAGGTGAAACACAATCTATTACCACAGTAACATTAGGTACAAAGATGGATGAGAATAGAATTGATGGTGTAACTAAGGTAGGTTCCGAAAGATTCTATCTGCACTACAACTTCCCTCCATTTTCAACTGGTGAAGCAAGACCAATTAGAGGTGTAAGTAGAAGAGAGATTGGTCATGGTAACCTTGCACAAAGAGCTTTGTCGAGAATGATTGACGGAGACAACCCTTACACTGTAAGAGTCGTTTCTGATATACTTGAATCAAACGGTTCATCATCTATGGCAACGGTATGTGCCGGAACAATGGCATTAATGGATGCAGGTGTTAAACTAAGAAAACCCGTTTCAGGTATTGCCATGGGGTTAATAACTGATGGAAACAAGTTTGCTGTATTATCAGATATCCTAGGAGATGAAGACTTCCTAGGCGACATGGACTTTAAAGTATGTGGTACTAAAGATGGTATTACTGCTTGTCAAATGGATATCAAAATAGAAGGATTATCGTATGAAATTCTTACTCAAGCACTAGAGCAATCCAATGCTGGTAGAATGCACATCTTAGGGAAGCTAACAGATACTATTTCTGAAACTAGAGAGCAACTAAAACCACATGTGCCAAAAATTCATGTGATGTATATACCTAAAGATACAATTGGAGCAGTAATTGGACCAGGTGGAAAGATAATCCAACAACTTCAAGCTGATACGGATACTACAATTACAATTGAAGAAATTGATAATCAAGGTAAAGTAGAAATTTTAGGAACAGGTCAAGAATTACTTGACAATGCTATTTCTGAAATAAAAGCGTTAACATTCACTCCTGAAGTAGGTGATGTCTTTACTGGAACAGTACGGTCAATAATGCCATACGGTGCATTTGTAAATATTGGTAAAGGAACAGACGGACTATTACATATTTCAGAAATCAATTGGGAAAGAGTCGAAAATGTTGAAGATGTTTTGAAAGAAGGTGATAAAGTAGAAGTTAAATTAACTGAAATTGATGCTAAATCTGGAAAACTCAGATTATCAAGAAAAGTACTTTTACCAAAACCTGAAAAAAAATAATCAACAGTTGTAACCTTTGATTGTTTCTAGCGTATAAGTATGCTAGAACAACCTAAATATTAACATTAAATTACAAGATGAGACAGCTAAAAATCACCAAACAGGTAACCAACAGAGAAACCGCTTCACTAGATAAATATTTGCAAGAAATAGGTCGTGTAGACTTAATTACTGCAGAAGAAGAAGTCGAGTTAGCTCAACGAATAAAAGCAGGTGATGAAATGGCCTTAGAGAAGCTTACTAAAGCTAATCTACGTTTTGTAGTGTCAGTAGCAAAGCAATATCAAAATCAAGGTTTATCACTTCCTGATTTAATCAACGAAGGAAACCTTGGTTTGATAAAAGCTGCTAGACGTTTTGATGAAACTCGTGGTTTCAAATTTATTTCTTACGCAGTATGGTGGATTCGTCAATCTATACTTCAAGCATTGGCCGAACAATCAAGAATTGTCAGACTACCCTTGAACAAAATTGGATCCATCAATAAAATCAATAAAGCCTATGCCTTATTGGAACAACAATTGGAAAGACCACCTACAGCTGAAGAAGTCGCTAAAGAATTGGATTTGACTGAAGATGAAGTGAAACAGGCTATGAAAAATTCTGGTCGTCACGTATCCATGGATGCACCTTTAGTTGAAGGAGAAGACAGCAATATGTATAATGTCATTGGTAGTGAAGACAGCCCTAACCCTGATGAAGGACTAATGGTTGATTCATTAAGACAAGAAATCGGAAGAGCTTTAGCAACACTAACACCTAGAGAAGGTGAAGTCGTTAAAGCCTATTTTGGATTAAATGGAGCTCATGCCATGACCTTAGAAGAAATTGGTGAAGCATTTGATCTTACAAGAGAAAGAGTTCGACAAATTAAGGAAAAAGCTGTTCGCCGATTAAAACACACTTCAAGAAGTAAAATATTAAAAACCTACTTGGGATAATTTAAAGAGAGCTTCGGCTCTCTTTTTTTTTAACTTTGTCGCAAAATAATTTATCATTTATGTCACATTTAATAGCACCTTCCGTTTTAGCAGCTGATTTTGCCAACCTACAAAAAGACTGTGAAATGCTTAACCAAAGCCAATCCGATTGGTTTCATATAGATGTAATGGACGGCGTATTTGTTCCTAACATATCTTTTGGAATGCCAGTTATTAAGGCTATTAAAAAACATGCTAAGAAAACCATGGACGTACACTTGATGATTGTTGAACCCGACAGATACATCAAAACCTTTAAAGAAGTAGGTGCTGATATCCTAACCGTTCATTATGAAGCCTGTACACACCTACATCGCACCTTACAAGCTATAAAAGCTGAAGGTATGCAAGCTGGTGTAGCACTGAACCCACATACTTCAGTGGATTTATTAAAAGATACCATTAATGACATAGATTTAGTTTGCTTAATGTCAGTAAATCCAGGATTTGGCGGTCAGTCGTTCATTGAAAACACCTATGACAAAGTCAAAGAACTAAAAAAACTTATAAACAGTAAAAACGCCAATACTAAGATAGAAATTGATGGAGGAGTAAACTCTACAAATGCACCAAAACTAATAGAAGCAGGAGCAGATGTATTAGTAGCAGGAAGTTTTGTTTTCAAATCAGAAAACCCTACTCAAACAATTAGTGATTTAAAAAAATGCTAATAGCCGTTTAAGTAATCTCTTAAATATTCATAAGGAGCATTCAAATCACCATTTTTACAAATGGTAGCTTTATCGATAATATTATCGCTATCCTCTGAAAGTAAGCAAGGAAAAATATGTGTTATTAATTCGTTACCAAAATCTTCAGAAGCGTCTTTCGGTAATTCACAAGGCAAATTGTCTACTGCCATTACTGTGATGACATCTTCTTTATTAAAAATATCTTCAGATTCGGTATGGGGATTATACCCATAAATAGGGTTTTCTATAGTTGAAGGGCGAATGGTAGAAGCCACAGGACCATCAATATCGCAAGAAATATCAGCAATTGTACGAATTTTAAAATCAAGAGACTTAGCATCCTCTCTAGTAAACAGATAAGGAGAACCCGCACCATAATAATGACCAGCAATAAAAATATCAGCACAAGAAGCAAAATCCATAAACGAAGATTTGAATAATTCTGGATTCGAAAAGAAATCTGAACTAGAAAAGTCCGAACCATCAATTCGCACATTATAGTCGTAAAAATCTAGATGAACATAAACAGCTTCATCAAAACTTTGAGTCGTAAATTCTTCTTTGCTTACTTCTCTTATACCTAAAGTATGTATAATTTCTAAGGCACCTTGCCCTACTCTACCATTTCCAGAAACAATGATTTTAACGTTAGGCAAGTCTATCTTTTTTAACTCCTCTTCAAGCTCTACCCTATCCTCACAACTATTAGCAGGTTTTAAATGGTATTTTTGAGTTCTTTCACCATAAGCCAAAAAACCATTGTAACAACCCACAACACCAGCATATCTACCAAAACCAAGAACACGTCTTCCATTGGCATACTTTAACGTTTCATAATCAACCATTGAGATATTTTTCTCAACCATTTTTTGAAGCAACTCTCGATTATATGGTTGTGATTTTATCGTATGAGAAAAATAAAAATACATTTTATCATAAAGAAGTTCTGTTTTCACAACCTCTTTTACTCCCATAAGTATGTCACAGTCCGAAACATCATCAACTAATGGAATACCTAAAGCTGAATAGTCACTATCATCAAAACAGCGAATAGGACTTTTTTGAACCACCAAATCTAAATTAGAATATTGATTCATTAGCACCTGACATTGTGTAGGAGTCAAAGGAACTCTTTTATCAGGTGGTGTTTTACCCTCTCTTAATATGCCAATCTTGGTTTTAGTCATGCCTCAAAATTAGCAGAATTTATCTAATAAAAAACTTAAATTCAAATCAAAAATTTAGCGATTACGCTTTCTTGTTATGATATAATTATGAATGGCTTTTTTAGAGGTTAACCAATTTTTGCCTTCTTTATAAGCATCAACAATTACATCAGAATGGACTTCCTTAAATTCGACACCATCAACATCATAAATCGAAAAACGCACAGAAACTATAGAATTGGTTAGTAAATTGGCGTACTCAGAATCGTAACCCGGTAACTCTTGAGCATTTTCTTGACTTAGCAAAACCGCTTGGTAAGGAATACCCGGTGTCTGCGCAAAAAGAACTACACTCAAAAACAGAAAAAATATACTTAAGACAAATTTCATCCCCACTTTAAGTTTTACATAATCACTACTTTAGCTCTAGGACAAACTATATGCTAAATCCCTTTTATGCTAATGTGTTTAAACATATACAAACCTAATATATTGCACTATCAAAAAGCTTAATATTTTCAGACTCGTTTAACAGAAAAAATCCATCGTTCATCTAAAATAAGCTGGGTTTAATCGAGGGTATAACTATATTTTATCAAAAACCTCTTTTTAACTACTAATAATTCTGTGTAAATGAAAGTCATAAATAATGTAACTTTGCAGCTGTTCTTTTTTTTATTGGGGCTGACTGGTTTTGACTACAAGATGAAGTTAACCGTAAGCATGTCGAGCGTTGTTTGTTGGCTCGTAAATATCAATTCACACACTTTTAAATGGCGAGTATAACTACGCTATGGCTGCCTAGATATAGTATTTAGGACGCCTTTGCTTCCGAATGAAAGATGGCTCAACGCTTTCGTTCTATTGAAGCATCAGAAAAGATTGAGCTAGCGATTTAGGGCTTCGACTAAAAAGCGAAACTAAAGAAGATAAGGTTGGAGTATGGTTGTGTTTTTCCTTACCCTTCCCGACAATCAAAAAACAATAAACATGTAGAAAGCGCTTGAGTTCCTTGTTTGGACGTGGGTTCGATTCCCACCAGCTCCACTAATTTAAATATTAGATTTTAATATCTCTTCTAATTCTTCTTTACTGATAAGACCCGTATGTCTCCAGATTTCTTTAGAATCTTTGAAAAGCACAAAAGTAGGCACGGCTTTGATATTATAAGAATCTGCTAAAAGTTCACTTTTATCCATATCTATTCTAAGAATTTCTGCTGAACTTTCGTATTCAACTTTAAGTTCATCTACAATGGGCGACATCTTTCGGCAAGGCACACACCAAAGGGTATGAAAATCAGCTAAGACCAAACTATTTTTTGATAACATATTATCAAAATCAGAAATTGACAACTCCTGCATAGAATGGTCTTTTTTAGACGTGGATTTGGTCAGTGGCATACGATTTGTATTCCATGCCATTATCCCACCTTTCAAATTAACCACCTTGGCTTGTCCTGACTCTAATAACATTTTTGCAGCTTTGGAGCTCCTACCTCCACTCTTACAATAGACATAAACCGTTTTATCTTTTTGAATCTTTGCAATTTTTTTGGAAAAATCTGCATCGTAAAAATCAATAGTACTGGCATTTTCTATCATACCACCATTAATTTCTTGAGGAGTACGCACATCTAAAAGAATGGCATTCTCTTTTTCAAATGCAGATTTGAACTCTTTTGGGGATAAATTGGTAAACGTTTGTGAATTTGAGGAACAAGCAATAAGTAAGATTGAACCAATTAGAGCAATGAAGTTTTTCATAATTATTTTAAGAATTTTAATGCAAATGTATTAAAAACTTGGTGTTGATCAATGTTTACAATATGACCAGAATTATTTACTTTTTCTAAAAAACAATTGGACTTGTCCTTAACGTATTCTTCAATTTGACGAACAAAGAGATAATCTTCTATGCCCGAAATAAATAAGGTAGGTTTTGACAATTTTAGTTTAGAAATATCATCAATAGTATGTTTAATTTCAGGCAACAACCTTAACCAATTCTGGAAAGCTCTATTTTTAATTTTTTTAGCTTCATTGATAAACACTCTTCTTGATACTCTGTGCTCTTTACTGGGCATTATAATAAGCGCAAACAAACGATATAATATAATGTTAGGCGTAAATCCTTTAATGGCTTGAGCCGTTCTAAGAAGAAAAAGTGTTCGTGTTGAAAAGCTAGTAATAGCTCCGCTTAATATTACTTTATTTATGAGACTAGGATATAAATCTGAAATTTTAGTGATTATTATAGTCCCTAAAGAGACACCAATAAAATGTGATTTTTTGATCTTTAGGTGTTGAATAACTTCAACTACCTCTTCAACAACAATATCCAAAGAATAGTCACTCTGAACAGGCATATCGTTAGACATACCATGCCCTCTTAAATCAATTAATAATAAATTAAAATGTTCTTTGAGTACTTTGACTTGCTTGTGCCATATGGTACTACTGCCTCCTGCCCCATGAATAAAAGTTATCCAATCGGCATCGTCTGACTTAATGAAATGCTTGTATTTTAACAATGGTATAACTTTAAATGATAATTTATTTTTCAAAGATAATTCTCTTTTCAAAACTACCATCATCATAAAAATAAATATAAGGGTTATTAGGCTCTAATTTATTAACCGTTTCTCCCAGTATGTTTTTTATAAACAAAAGTCGTCTGTCTTGTGTTTGTAAGTCTGTAATTCCTGTAGCCCCTTCACAACTTACCGTTCCTAAATCGTAAAAGTCAGAACATTCCGGATTTTCATTATCGGTAATTGCAAATTCATAAGGGGTAACTCCGTCAGCTAAAAGTGGACCCACCTGATAAAACACTTGACCATATTCAAAAGAACCGTAATTAGTGCCATTACCCTGAATTGTAAAGGTGTATGCGGATGGACTCATAACATCAAATTCTATATCAACCATAAAATAACCTAAGCTATCGCACTCTCCTGCTTCAGCATAAACATTAGAAATCATACAATCTGAAATTGAATCATCGTCACATTCCTCCCATTTTGAAGACTCAAACAAGGTGTAGGCAAGTTCCATATAATCACCATCCATAGAGAGATTAATGTTATCACCATTTAGGTAGTAATTTATCATCATCAGTTCTTCCTCTTCTTCATCCGAAATCACTAAGACAGAATCCGATGCTATATAACCGAGTGAAATAAATTCATAACATTCCATATTGTCTTCAAAGTCATAAATAAATATAGAGTCAGAAGTGAACTCCAAATAATCGTATTCTTCTTCCAAATAATATTGCCCTTCTAAAGATACTCCAGCACCATCAAGTCCAAAGCTAATATCAAAAGAGCATACTAATTCAGGGTTTCCAGCAAAAAAACCTTCAAACAACAATAAAGTACCTTCGAAAGGGAAGCTAAAAAACTCATCGAAATATAATGTTCTTGTATCGCTGTAGTTAGAACCAAAACCATATACATTACCAGCATCCATGCCTTCTTGTGCAACAGCATCTCCATCAGCATTTACAAGGACAAAACCTGCGTAGTCAAAAAACACAGATGATGTGAAGAAAGTAGACATGTTTATAGTCAAAGTTACCTCTTCATCTTGTGTCAAAAAGTCAAAAGATTCTATTTCTACACTTATAGAATCACAAATAGAATTTGCAGTAGCTACCGTTGAACAGTCTATCAAATTTCCATTTTCGTCGTATGCCGAAACATAAGAAGTAACTCCAGCACACTCCGTTGCTTCACACGAATTGCCATATAATTCTCCGTCACAACCGCATACAGGTTCATAGGATTGAATACAAAAACAATCAGGATTAACAGCTTGTTCATCTATACAATCTTGAGCTAAAGAAATGAAAGGAGTAAGAACAAACAACCATAGAATTCGATAAAACATATTTTAAAAAGTTTTGATTAAGTGTATTTCAAATTTACTAATTTTAAATCAAATACTATAGAACCTCGGATTTACAATATTTTTTAAAACTGACATTTTGACTAATTCATAAAAATGGCATGATTTTTGTTTAAGTCTTTAGTAGAAATTATAGATTATGAACATTCCAAGTAAAACACAATACCTAAATAACTTTGAGATAGAAAAGCTATGTCACCTCTTAGAATGTGACAAACAAGAACTCGAAGAATTTGAAAAAATAGCTAATCAGATTGCTGATGAAACCGAAAATACATACGATGCTATGATGAAAATTCTTCAGAAAGGACATAATTTAAGAGAAGCTATTTTTATAGCAATGATAATTGGCAGAAAAGAAGGCTACATTCAAGCTGAATCCGATATGAAAGAAGAAATAAAAGATAAATTGTATCAAGCTTTTAGAGGAAATAGAAATCAATAATTACTTTTTTAAATTAAGCTAATAGTTTCAATCTCAACTTAAAACCTTACTTTTGTATAGCTTTTATATTAAATAGTTATACAATATGGAAACTGACTTTTCAAAAATACTCCAAAAATTAGATTCCATTAGTCCTGTAGAATATGGGAAAAACCGAAATTTTATTGATGGAGCAGTAACCCAATTATCGCCCTACATTTCTAGAGGTGTTATTTCAACCAAACAAGTCTTTGAGTATATTATGTCTCAAGACTATCCCTTTTACAAAATCGAAAAATTTATTCAAGAATTAGCTTGGCGAGACTACTGGCAACAAATTTGGATTGATAAAGGTACACTGATCAATTCTGATTTAAAGAAAAAACAAGAAGGTGTACAAAATTATTTTATTCCAAAATCAATAGTTGACGCTAACACTTCAATTTTTGCTATTGATGAAGCTATACAGGAATTTTATAAAACAGGCTACATACACAATCATTTACGAATGTATATCGCTGCCCTATGCTGTAATGTAGCAAAATCTCATTGGAAACTGCCTTCTCAATGGATGTATTACCATTTGTTAGATGCTGATTGGGCTAGCAATAGTTTGAGTTGGCAATGGGTATGTGGTAGCAATAGTAACAAATTATATTATGCCAATCAAAATAACATTAACAAGTATTGCTACACCAATCAAAAAAATACATTTTTAGATGTAGAATATCATCAATTTTCTACATTAGAAATTCCTAAAGAACTTACTGTATTAGAAAAACTGAAGCTTGAAACTTCATTGCCTGACATAAAAAAACAAATAAGTATAGATCAAGAAAAGCCTACTTTAATCTATAATTTCTACAATTTAGATCCAAAATGGAAATCAAAGCTTGATGTAAACAGAGTTCTATTAATTGAGCCTAGCATATTTAAGACTTATCCCATTTCAAAAAAATCAATGGAATTTATGTTAGACTTATCCAAAAATATTAATGGCATAAAATTATATGTTGGCGAGTTCAAGGAATTAAAAAAAGTTACCAAAGAGAGTCGTATATACTATAAAGAACATCCTCTAAATCATTGTTATGAAGGAACAGAAGAAGATAGAGATTGGATATTTCCTGTCACGGGTTATTTTCCTAGCTTCTTCAAGTATTGGAATAAGTGTAAAAAACACATAAAATGATTGTTTTTTTAAAAAATTAACTTAGGTTATTAGGATTTTTGAATATAAAGTGTAGTTTTGACACATTGCTAACCTAAATAATTTCATAAAATGACAATTTCTAAATCAATAAATGTTGTGCTTGGTTGGATTTTTATCCTTTTTCTGAGTACGAATTCAAGTTATGCGCAAAGCTCCGATTCAGAAGGTTTTGCCGTTACACTTTCTGTCAATACTGCTAATATAATAGTAGGTCCTAACGGGATGTACGCCGGAGGCGGTATGCTAGGAGATGCCGTTGCTTTACCCTTATCTGATGATGATGGTGATGGCATTTGGACTGGTGTGACTTATATAAATCCAGGTATAACAGGCAACTATACCTTTCTTAACAGTCCTGCTAATGGCGGTGACTGGGGTGCTAAGGAAAACATAGCGGGTCTCTTTTGTGCAGATGCGGCAAACTGGAACGATAGAATCTTACCAACCATCAGTTCAGACACTACTTTGTTACATTGCTTCGGTAGCTGTGAAACTGATGGCACGTGTCCAATTATCTCTGGCTGTACTGATGAATCAGCTATGAACTACAATCCAACAGCTTCGTTAGATGATGGTAGTTGTGAGTTTTTAGTTGAAGGAGAATCTCCTTACTGTAATACTCAAACCTATCACTTCATGAATGATGCTGAAGTACCTTCTTCTATTTTTATTTCTGTTGGAAATAATGGCCCAAACTCTATTATTATTCAAGTCGAGTCTGCTGATGCTGACCCAATAAATGATTTAGTTATCAATAGTGCTACTGCTGGATACGCCCTTGGAACAATGATTTCAAGTAACGGAGTATTTAGTAACACTATGACATGGGATTCTGATGTCAGTACTGTAGATATTAATGTATTATGGAGTAAGCAATCTTTTGGTGGAAACTGGATGTGGTCTCAAAGTGACGTTACAGTTAATGTAAACGATACGTGTGACATTGCAATACCAACAGTTATTTTAGGATGTACAGACCCAATTGCTTCTAACTATAATTCAGATGCTACTTCAGAAGATGGTAGTTGCGAGTACTTGGCTAGTGCTTCTGCATATTGCAATACTCAAACCTATCACTTCATGAATGATGCTGAAGTGCCTTCTTCTATTTTTCTTTCTATTGGAAATAATGGTCCAAACTCTGTTATCATTCAAGTTGAATCTGCTGATAATGACCCTATAGATGATCTAATTATCAATAGTGCTACTGGTGGATACGCCCTTGGAGTAATGAGTTCAAGTAATGGAGTATTTAGTAACACTATGACATGGAATTTTGATGTCAATACAGCAGATATTAATGTATTATGGAGTAAAGAGTCCTTTGGGGGAAACTGGCAGTTGAGTCAAAATAACGTTACAATTAATATAAATGACACCTGTGATATCTTAGCTTCGCCAAGTGTTTCAGGTTGCACTGATATAACAGCAACTAATTATGACGTTAATGCTGTTGAAGACGATGGAAGTTGTGAATACGATTGTATAAATCCATCACTTATTGACCCTAATGGAATGTGTATGGAAATTTTCTATCCCGTCTGTGGTTGTAACAATGTTACTTATAGCAACTCATGCTATGCTGAAATTAATGGGGTTACTTCTTGGGTAGATGGCGAATGCTCATCTACTACAATTTTTGGCTGTACAGATGAATCTGCTGCCAACTTTAATCCAAATGCTACCATTGATGATGGCTCATGTGTTCTCTGTGAAGAACCAGCAATAATAAATTTCAATGTCGATGCAAGTTATGTAATATCAGCAGCTTATGACAATGTGTTAATTAACGGAAGTTGGGATGCTTTTGGCGACTCTAATCAATATTGGGAATCATGGGGTGTTACACTTACTGATGATGATATGGATGGTGTGTTTTCTGGTTCATTAGAATTAGAGCCAGGATTTTATGAATATGTACACGCTCTAACTGGCTCGGCTGATGACTGGTCAGGTTGGGGTGTTGTAGGTTATGCTCCTGAAGATTGTGCCTTGGGAATAAACCCTATTTCTGGCGATCCAGCACCAAACTATTTCTTCACTGCAGAATGT
>CESO01078774.1_pt1 | contig 44347 bp, 33 predicted proteins | sample 356341 | NCBI WGS metagenome assembly CESO01 (sample SAMEA2621812, study PRJEB7988) | marine metagenome | biome: marine biome (ENVO:00000447); feature: deep chlorophyll maximum layer (ENVO:xxxxxxxx); material: "saline water (ENVO:00002010), including plankton (ENVO:xxxxxxxx)" | depth 35 m | reverse complement strand
TGGTCAGGGTGCATATGGCTTTGGCCTTAACATCATTGGCAATGTGTACGGCGTGATAACAAACGGATTTGGTAATAAACCTGACGGTTTTGATGTTTGGGGGTTTTTGCGGTACTGAGATCAGCTCGGAGTTTTCCACACTGCGAATGATGGAACTCATGGTCTGGATCACCTGCACGGGATATCCACCAACAGAAGTTTCTCCAGAGAGCATCACGGCGTCTGCTCCATCCATCACCGAATTGGCCACATCGTTTACTTCTGCCCGCGTTGCAGTGAGGCTGTCGATCATACTCTCCATCATCTGGGTTGCAATGATGACGGGAATCCGGGCTTTTTTGGCACGTTTGACCAATTCTTTTTGAATCAGAGGAACCTCTGCCGGGGGAATTTCTACTCCCAGATCACCACGGGCTACCATCAGACCATCACAATAAGAAATGATTTTGTCTATGTTGTCAATTCCCTCGGGCTTTTCAATCTTAGCGATAATAGGGATTTTATGGTCGGAGTATTTTTCGATCAACTTTTTCAAATCCAAAATATCCTCACTGTTTCTCACAAAAGATAAGGCAATCCAATCTACCTTTTGTTTGATGGCAAACTCGGCATCGATTACATCTTTTTCGGTCAATGCGGGCAGTGATATTTTGGTGTTGGGAAGATTGACTCCTTTTTTGGATTTTAACTTTCCTCCTTGAATTACTTTGGTTTCAACTTTTTCTTTTTTATCCGTGGAAATGACCTCAAAAATCAACTTACCGTCATCCAATAGAATCCTCTCTCCAGATTGAACGTCTTTGGAGAAATTATCGTAATTCATAAAGACTTTTTCTTTGTTCCCCACAAAAGGTTCACCATTGAGAAAAGTGATTTGATCTCCCGGGGCTACAACCGTTCCTTCTTCTACCACTCCAACTCTTAGTTTGGGTCCCTGAAGGTCGGCCAAAATAGAAGTATTGGAACCCAGTTTTTCGCCAAGTTCACGAATGATCTTGATTTTTTTTTGGACCTCTGCATGTTCTGCATGTGAAAAATTGATTCTGAAGACATCTACACCCGAAAGTATCATTTCCTCCATCACCTCAACGTTATTCGACGCCGGGCCTAAGGTGGCTACTATTTTGGTTTTTTTTCTTTTGATCATTAATATAAATTTAGGCTAAGATCGCTATTTAATCGACTTTGGTCAATTGAATAGCAGTATGAAATTTGGCCAATAGATTCCATTCTTTCTATCATTAGCTGTTCTTCGACACCTGAATCAATCTTTATTATGTAGTCAACATCTTTTAAATCCTGCACTAAATATAATTCTTTTGTTTCAGGTAAATCAAATAAGCCCGAGCCCTTTTGGGTATCATTTTGAAATATTAAAAATCTATTGGAAAACAGCCGGATTTCAATGCCTTTGATGGGGTTGATCCACTCGTAGCTTTCAAAAGGATAATCGGATGGTGCTCCTGCTTTATTTTTTTTGGTTTGTGCAAATCGACACTGGCATTTGGAGTTGAGTAAAAAGGCGAGATTATAGGCCTCACAACTGCTGTGAATTGCAATAAGAGAAAAATGGTCCTCATCAATTTCGTCCAAAATGTATTTTTTGACTTTAGCCATTTATCCTTGATTTGATATTCATGGCATGGAAGGCTCTTTTTGCAGCTTTTTCTTCAGATTTTTTTTTGGAGACTCCTCTGGCTTTGACAATTTGTTTTTCATCCAGATAAACTTTGGTGGTATAATTGTACTCGGGGTCAAGTCCATTGTCTGAATTGGTTTTAAACTTTATACTCTTTTTTGTTTTTTGCCCCCATTCGATCAAAAATCCTTTGTAACTCAAAACGGTGTGTTGCAGTTGATCAATTTCAACATGCTCCCCCAAGATTTTTTTCATTACAAATTCACTGCATTTTTTATATCCCCGATCTATGAAAACAGCGCCGACCAATGCTTCAAGAAGATTGCCGTGGATGTTTTTACCAAAATTCACTTTACTTTTTTGGTCCAGGAAACCGATCAACCCTATTTTTTGACCGATCTGATTCAGATTTTCACGACTGACAATTTTTGCCCGATATTTGGTCAATGTACCCTCTTTTGCGAAAGGAAATCTTTCATACAGAAAAGAAGAAATTACAATGCTGAGTATTGAATCTCCCAAAAATTCAAGTCTTTCGAAATTGATCAAATGGCCATCATTATCCTTTAAATTTTTGGATCGATGGGTGAAGGCGGTATGATAAATATCTTTATTGTACGCTTTTAGTGAAGTAATTTTCCTGAGCCTACCGAAAAACATCACATTTTCTTTTGCCGATGATTTCAGAAAGTGGCCTAAGAAATTCACATCCTAATTTAGGTAATTTTTTTGAAAACAATGCAAGCGTTGTGTCCTCCAAAGCCAAAGGTGTTTGACAGTGCAACGTCAACGGTTCTTTTTTGGGCCTGCCCCAAGGTGAAATTAATTTTGGGATCCAATTGGTCATCAGCCGTTTGGTGGTTTATGGTTGGTGGAACGACACCGTTATTGATGACCATGATAGAAGCGATAGCTTCTATAGCTCCTGCAGCTCCAAGTAGGTGACCTGTCATGGACTTGGTAGAATTGATGTTGAGCTTGTATGCGTGATCTCCAAAAACAGCTTTTACTGCATTGGTTTCAGCCACATCTCCAAGGGGGGTTGAAGTTCCATGCATATTGATGGCATCAACATCCTCGGGCTTAAGGCCGGCATCTCGCAGACAATTAATCATTACTTTTTTGGCTCCTGTACCTCCAGGATGTGGAGCGGTCATATGGTGGGCATCAGCAGAGAGTCCGCCTCCCGCCAGTTCCGCATATATTTTGGCTCCTCTGGCCTTGGCATGCTCGTATTCTTCGAGTATGAGCGCACCAGCACCTTCTCCTAATACAAATCCGTCTCGATCTTTATCAAAGGGTCGGGATGCAGTTTTGGGATCATCGTTTCTGGTGGAAAGGGCATGCATGGCATTAAACCCACCAATCCCAGCGATGGTAACTGCTGCTTCAGACCCACCGGAAACTATGATGTCTGCATAACCCATTCTGATGTAGTTCAAGGAATCGATCATGGCGTTCGAGGACGAAGCACAGGCCGATACGGTTGCAAAATTGGGCCCCCTTAGTCCGTGTTTCATTGAAATTAACCCCGGTGCTATGTCCGAAATCATCTTAGGAATAAAGAAAGGATTGAAACGAGGTGATCCATCACCTGCAGCAAAATTCAATACTTCGTTTTGGAAAGTCTCCAGTCCGCCAATTCCAGCACCCCAAATCACTCCAATTCGATCTCTGTCTTCTTGATCAAAATCCAAACCTGCGTCAGCGATGGCTTCGTCAGTGGAAACCAATGCATATTGCGCAAATCGGTCACACTTTCGGGCCTCCTTTCGATCCATAAAATTCAATGGATCAAAATCTTTTAACTCACAAGCGAATTGGGTTTTGAATCTTGATGCATCAAAGTGAGTGATGGTTCCAGCACCACTGGTGCCAGATAATAAACCCTCCCAAAATGTAGGGAGGGAATTTCCTATAGGAGTTAATGCTCCCAATCCGGTAATTACTACACGTCTTGGTTTCATTTAAGCCAAATTTTACTTTGCTTGTTCAATAAATTGAATGGCTTGACCTACTGTGGCGATGTTCTCAGCTTGGTCATCTGGAATCTGAATGTCAAATTCTTTCTCGAATTCCATAATTAGTTCAACGGTATCCAAAGAATCGGCACCTAAATCGTTGGTGAAATTAGCTTCGGTTACGACTTCATTTTCGTCTACTCCCAATTTGTCAACGATGATTGCTTTTACTCTTGATGAAATGTCAGACATAATTAAAGTTTGTTTTTAAATTACTGTGCACAAAAATATAAAACTTTGGATCAAAACAACATTAAGGGAAAAGAATATAACTTTTCTTTGTGAGAAGGTTCATTAAACATAAACCAAAAATCCCTTTATTGTTGATCTCAAAGGAAATTTATATTAAAAAAATGGTTAAAAGAATTATCCTGTTTGCTTCTGGATCTGGTACTAACGTTGAGAATATCATTAAATATTTTAAACGGAATCCTCGGGTGGAGGTTGTAAATGTCTTCACCAATAACCCAAAAGCTGGTGTTATTGGCCTTATTCGCCCGATGAAAATTCCTGTAAATGTCTTCGATAAGGCACAATTGAACAACGGTTTATTGAACCATGAGATAGCGCTTTTAAAGCCTGATTTGATCGTTTTGGCAGGGTTTTTACTGAAAATACCCTTGGGTTTTATCACTGCTTTTTCAAACAAAATAATCAATATCCATCCATCGCTACTCCCCAAACACGGTGGTAAAGGCATGTATGGCGATCGAGTGCATCAATCTGTCAAATATGCTGGAGACAAAGAAACCGGAATCAGTATTCATTTCGTAAACGAACATTATGACAAAGGATCCATCATTTTTCAAGCCAAAACCAAAATTGGAGAGGAAGATAATATACAGCATATCGCCAATAAAGTTCAGCAACTGGAGTACAAACACTATCCTGAAGTGATTGAAAATCTATTATTTCCTTAAAATGAGGGGCAGAATTAATATTTATACTGATGGTTCTTCACTTGGTAATCCAGGCCCAGGTGGTTATGGTATCATTATGGAGTGGGAGGGAAAGAAATATGTGAAGGAATTTTCTGATGGTTTCAGATTGACGACAAATAACCGCATGGAACTTTTGGCTGTAATTGTCGCCTTAGAAACCTTAAAAAAACAACCGATGGAAGTCATGGTTTATTCCGATTCAAAGTATGTGATCGATTCAGTTCAAAAAAAATGGGTGTTCGCTTGGGAGAAAAAAGCATTCAAAGACAAAAAAAATTCTGATCTCTGGCAGCGTTATTTGCAAATTCACAGAAAGCATAAAGTTAATTTTCATTGGATCAAAGGACATAATGACCATCCACAGAACGAGCGATGCGATCAATTGGCGGTAAAAGCAGCCAAGCAGTCCCCCGTCAATGTAGATGCTTTTTTTGAACAAAATCATAACAAACCCCTTCCCTCTTAGACCTTTGAAAACTCGTCAATAAATGTTTGGTCAAATAGTCAATTAGCCCTGCGAAGTTTACTATTTTTGTTATATGAATAATAAATTATTGGTAGTAGGTACAATGGCCTACGATGCCATTTCAACTCCCCTTGGAAAAGTCGACAATATTTTAGGTGGTGCCGCCACTTATATCGGCTTGTGTGCCTCCCGATTTTCTTTAGACTGCGGAATTGTATCTGTTGTAGGTGAGGATTTCGAAAATGACCATTTAGAATTGTTGAAAAACCACGGGATTGACCTCTCGGGTGTGGAAATAGTCCCTGGTGGGGCTACTTTTTTTTGGAGTGGGGAATACCACAATGATCTGAATACCAGAACCACTTTGAAAACCCAATTGAATGTCTTAGAAAATTTTAATCCAAAAATTCCTGAGCATCTGAAAAGCCCGGACATTGTCATGTTGGGTAATTTATCCCCGGATGTTCAGTTGCAAGCTTTGGAACAACTTAAGACCAAACCAAAGCTCGTTGTGTTGGATACCATGAATTTTTGGATGGAACACTTCAGACCCGCATTGGATCAGGTCATTGCAAAAGTGGACGTTATTTCCATTAACGATGAAGAAGCCCGTCAGTTGACCGGAGAATACTCTTTGGTTAAAGCCGCCGATCAAATTCATCAAATGGGCCCAAAACATGTCATCATCAAAAAAGGAGAACACGGTGCCTTACTGTTTCATAAGAATCAAATTTTTTGTGCTCCGGCACTCCCTTTAGAGGAGGTTTTTGATCCTACGGGTGCAGGCGATAGCTTTGCCGGCGGATTTACCGGATATTTGACCCAAACGGGAGATATTTCTTTTAATAACATGAAATTAGCTGTCATATACGGATCAGCCATGGCTTCTTTTACTGTTGAAAAATTCGGAACGGAAAACTTGGTCAATTACACCCCCGCCATGATGGCAGATCGCCTCAAAGCTTTCAAGGAATTAACTACATTTGAGATTGAGATTGAATAAATCAAACCATTACATAATATGAGTGACGCCATAAAGCACGAGTGTGGAATCGCAATGATCCATTTAAAAAAAGACCTTCATTACTTTAAAGAAAAGTATGGTACTGCTATGTATGGTATCAATAAAATGTATTTGATGATGGAAAAACAGCACAATCGGGGGCAAGATGGCGCTGGTTTGGCTTGTGTTAAATTAAATATGAGTCCCGGCCAACGCTATATTGCCAGAGTGCGTTCCAACGGTCAACAACCCATACAAGATATTTTTACAAAGGTCAACAAGGGGATAAAACAAGTCACCAAACAACATCCCGATTTGTTGGACAATATCGATAAGTTCAAGCAAGAAGCTCCTTTCGCGGGAGAATTACTGCTAGGTCATTTGCGTTATGGAACCTTTGGAAAGAATAGCATCGAAAGCGTTCATCCATTTTTGAGACAGAACAATTGGATGCATCGAAACCTGATTGTTGCAGGAAACTTTAACCTGACCAATGTCACTGAACTTTTTGACACCCTAGTGGAACTGGGACAACACCCCAAAGAAAAAGCCGATACCATCACAGTAATGGAAAAAATCGGTCATTTTTTAGATGATGCAGTGGCCAAGATATACAAGAAACTTAAAAAAGAAGGTTTCACAAAAGCAGAGGCCTCCCCGAAGATTGCGGAACGTCTTAGCATGAAAAAGGTATTGCGCAAAGCATCCAAAAAATGGGATGGAGGTTATACCATTGCTGGCTTATTGGGACATGGCGAATCTTTTGTCTTTAGGGATCCCGCGGGTATCCGACCAGCCTATTATTACGACGATGACGAAATATTGGTCGTTGCTTCAGAGAGACCGGCCATCCAAACGGTCTTTAATGTTGCTTTCCAGGACATTCAGGAACTTCCTCCTGGCTGTGCCTTACTGACCAAAAAATCAGGAGCCTTAAAATTGAGCCAAATTCATGAAGCTGTAGCGCCCAAGTCTTGTTCTTTTGAGCGAATTTATTTCTCCAGAGGAAGTGATGCCGAAATCTACAAGGAGCGAAAAAAATTAGGAAGACTGCTGTTTCCTCAAATCCAAAAAGTCATTAACAACGACTTGGAAAACACGGTTTTTTCCTTTATACCCAATACCGCCGAAACCTCTTTTTATGGACTTTTGGGTGCTGTTCAAGACAATATTGTTCAATTGCTGAAAGACACCATACAAAACAAAAAAAATCTTGAAAATGGTGAGCTTGAAAAGCTGTTTTCGCTGCGTCCCAGAATTGAAAAAATAGCCATTAAAGATGCTAAATTGAGAACTTTCATCACAGAAGATGCCAGTAGGGATGACCTCGTAGCCCATGTTTATGATGTGACCTACGGTGTTATCAAACCCACCGATAATTTGGTTATCATAGATGACAGTATTGTTAGGGGAACCACTTTGGAAAAGAGTATTTTAAAGATGTTGGATCGGCTCAATCCTAAGAAGATCATTATTGTTTCCAGTGCTCCCCAAATCCGTTATCCCGATTGTTATGGCATAGACATGGCCAAAATTGACAACTTTATTGTTTTTAAGGCTACCCTCAAGCTTCACGAAGACCAGAATACTTTAGAACAAACTTTGGACAGTATTTACAGCAATTGCAAACGCAATCAAGATCATCCATTGGAGAAGGTTGAAAATTGTGTTAAAGCGCTTTATGAACCTTTTTCCAGTGAGCAAATTTCAGCCAAAATTGCACAAATGCTTAAAGGGGACAGTATCAAGGCCGAGGTAGAAGTCATTTTCCAAACCATAGAAGGTCTACATAAAGCCTGTCCCAAAAATCCCGGTGATTGGTATTTTTCTGGCGATTATCCAACCCCCGGCGGAAATCGGGTGGTCAACCGCGCTTTTATGAACTTTCACGAGGGAAAATCTGTAAGAGCTTATTAATGAGGACGATAATTTTTTTAAAGAAAGAAAAAAGATTATTGACTAATATAAATAGATTTTGAGCAAAATCCATTCATCAGAAAAAAACGCATTTTAACGTTTTATTATTTGCGACCTGAGGCTTTAATCTAATTTTACCCTACCAGAACATAAGTAGGTTAAGTTCATGGTAAGATTTGGGGCAAAAAGGGGGGATTTATCCTCCCTTTTTATTTTAAACTTTTTCCCTTGAGTATTGTCTTACTTATTCTGCTCATACAACTCACTCACTTTCTCCCAGTTGATCACATTGAAAAAAGCATTGATGTAAGCAGGCCTTTTGTTTTGGTAGTTCAAATAATAAGCATGTTCCCAAACGTCAAGGCCAAGGATAGGAATTCCTCCACACCCGATACCTGGCATCAAAGGATTGTCTTGGTTTGCAGAAGAACAAACTTCTACTTTGCCTCCTTGAAGAACGCAAAGCCAAGCCCATCCAGAACCAAACTGAGTAGCCGCTGCATTGGAAAAAGTAGTTTTAAAATCCTCAAATGATCCATAGGCTGCATCAACGGCTTGTGCCAATGCTCCAGAAGGTGTTCCACCTCCATTGGGGCTCATCACTTCCCAAAACAAACAGTGGTTGTAATAACCCCCTCCGTTGTTTCTCAGAGCACCATTGTTCATGTCCAGGTTTTCTAAAACACTCTCGATGGTGTCGGATTCTAATCCCGATCCCTCAAGTGCACCGTTGAGTTTTGTTGTGTAACCGTTGTGGTGTTTACCGTGGTGTATCTCCATGGTTTTTGCATCGATATGCGGTTCTAATGCGTCGTTTGCATAAGGTAATTGTGGTAATTCGAAAGCCATAATATTTTTTTAATTTTTACAAAAGTATAATTTCTTTTAATCATTCGGTAAGTGATGATGGCGAAAAAACCTAATTTTAAGAATTACACCAGCATATGAAATCAAGTCCTTTTCAAATCATAAATGCGGCTGCAGGTTCTGGAAAGACATATGCATTGGTCTATGCCTATCTCAAAAAATTACTTTCCCCTCATCACGATGACGGCTATCGGAACATGTTGGCACTGACTTTTACCAACAAGGCTGTTAACGAAATGAAGTACAGGATTCTAAATAATCTACACCTACTTGCCCATCATATAGAGGATGCCAAAATCAAAGACATTCGCTCCAGCTTGATCATTGATTTAGAAATCGATTTGCCATCACTTCAACAAAAAGCCCAAAGGGTATTGAACAAAATCCTTCATGAGTATGCTGCCTTTGAAGTGATTACGCTGGATCGTTTTACCCATAAAATCATAAAGAGTTTTGCTAAAGATTTAAAAATACCCGCCAGTTTTGAAGTTACCCTCGACAGTGATTTGTTGTTGGAAGAAATGACAGAAAATATTTTAGACCAAGCAGGGATAGACAAACCCTTGACCGACACCTTGGTCGCTTTTAGTTTAAGTAAAATTGAAGAACTTAAAAGTTGGAATATCGGTAAAGATTTATTAGACTTCTCAAAACTATTGCTCAACGAAAATGATCGAGAGCCACTTTCCGTGTTGAAAAAAATTGATCAAAAAGAATTTAAAGCCCAAAAAATAGCCTTCCAAAAACAACTAAGTACACTCAAGAATGAGCTTCGAAATATTGGATCAGACATACTCAAGCTATTGAGTGATAAAGGTTTGACTGGAGATGATTTTAACCGGAAAACCCTTTACAAACATTTTGAAAAAATAGCCAATGGCATTGTAGACGGTCTTTATGAAAACCAATTGGAAAAAAACCTTGTCGAAGGACAACGTCTCCATACCCAATCCCTTTCAAAGACTAAAAAAACTACCATCGATTCCTTGATTCCCCAGTTACTTGAAAGTTATACCCAAGCCAAATCGAAGGTAGGGAGGCTTTTGATTTTGAGGAGTATCATCAGTCAATGGACTCCTTTGTCCTTGATTGGCCGGATGGAAAAAGGTCTTGAAGAACTACAACTTCCCGAAAACCGCTTGCTTCTCAGTCGATTTAATGAAATGATTGATGATGAAATTTCGGGTCTTGACGCCCCTTATATATACGAGCGCCTGGGCGAAAAATACCGTTATTATTTTATCGACGAATTCCAAGACACCTCCCTCCTGCAATGGAAAAACCTCATTCCATTAATTTCCAACGCCTTGCAGGGGTTGGATGATGACCATCAAATGGGATCCCTTCTTCTTGTGGGTGATCCCAAACAAGCCATATACAGATGGAGGGGAGGGGACAATGAACAGTTTCTGAACCTTTTAAAAAAAGAAAGTCCCTTTCCCCAATTGCTCCCCGACATCACTCTTTTGCCAAAAAATTACCGCAGTAGGGACGCCATTGTAGACTTCAACAATCAGTTTTTTTATTGGGTAGGGGTTACGTGCGAAGACCCCGAGCAAAAGCAAATGTTTGAGCAACAAACCGAACAAGAGTTCAACCACAAAAAAGGGGGACAGGTGGTCGTGCGTTTTATCGAAAAAAGCACGAAAAAAGAAAGTACCACACCCCAATATCAACAACAGACCATTATCTCACTCAAAGCAGCCCGATCCAATGGTTTCTTGTGGAAAGACATGGCTGTATTGGTCAGAAAAAAAGAACAAGCTGCTCTGGTGGCCGAGGCACTCCAGACTGAAGACATCCCCTTGATCTCATCCGAATCTTTGTCTTTGGGCAGTTCTTTTAAAGTAAATTTTCTTATCGCTCTCATTCGTTTGGCAGTAGATCCCGAGGATGAGGAACAAAGAAAAAACATCATTGAATTTTTGTATCAGTATAAGGGAACAAAAATGGACTTGGATCAATGCCTGAGTAAATTGGTTTTTCTTCCCATTTTTTCTTTTGAAAAAGAAATCAAAAAACAATTTGACCTTTCATTTGATTTTCAGCTTTTTTCAAAGAAATCTATCTACCACGCTGTTGAGTATGCCATTGCCGCTTTCCAATTAATTGATAATATCGAAGCGCATTTGAACGCTTTTTTAGATGATATTTTTGAGTTCAGTGCCCAAGACGAAGGAAGTTTTTTGAGTTATCTTCACTTTTGGGAGCAAAAGGGAAAGGATCAAAAAATTGTCATACCGGAGGGTATCGATGCAGTCAAAATCTTAACCATTCACAAGGCCAAGGGATTGGAGTTTCCGGTGGTGGTTCTTCCTTTTGCCTCCGAGGAATTGATCTCTTCCCGTAGTCGAAAAGTATGGTATCCTATCAAAAATCATTTTGACACTCCTTTTAGTTGGGGACGAATCCATTTTTCAAACAAATTAAAATATTTAGGCCAGGAGGCTACTGCATTTTATGAGCGAGAGCTTTTGGCTGAAAGGGGAGATGCCCTTAATACCTTATATGTTGCTTTGACCCGAGCTGTTTCTCAAATGTATTTGATTAGTACCCTAGAGGGCGAAACCACAGCCGTAGACAAAAGCTATGCCACCTTGCTCAACCATTTTGTTAGAAGTCAAAATCAAAAACCTGAAATAGAACACCCTTTTGAATGGGGCATCGCTGTCGAGGCGCAAAGCGATGATGCACAAACCCCCATAAAAACCCTTCAACCCGATTTCAAAGTTCAGCCCAATTGGCAAAAAAGACTTTGGGTACAAATGCACCCAAAACACGACGAATCTGCAATTGTCTCTCGAAAAGAAGGCCTGTTGGTTCATGATTTAATGGCCGAAGTTTCCAGCGCCAAGGATGTTTCTGCTGTGGTGACCGATGCCCTCCATTCCGGGAAAATCAACAAAGAGGAATACGATCACTATCTGCAAATGGTAAAAGACATTGTGGATCATCCACAACTTTCAGACTTCTACCAAGAGGACATCGAAGTCTACAATGAAAAGGATATTTTGATTCCTCAAAAATCCTTTGTTCGCCCCGATCGGGTTGTGAAAAATAAAGACGGCTGGGTAATCATCGATTATAAAACTGGAAAAGAAAGCCCCCGTCACTTTACACAAATCAAACACTACGCCGAGGTGCTTGAAGAAATGACCCATGAAAAATCAAAATGCTTTTTGGTTTACATTGGAAAAAAGACCATAGTAAAAACAGTAGTATGATGTTTCACCCCAAGATCAAAAAACACTGATGAAAACTTTTCTGGATGAAATCGCAGAAGAAATTGTCAATTCAAAATATCCATTTGAATCCGTCAAAGTTGTAGTGCCCAGTCGCCGGGCAAGCTTGTTTTTAAAAAATGCATTGGCCCGTCAAATTCAAAAACCTGCTTTTGCTCCCGAAATCGTCAGTATTGAAAATTTTGTCGAAGAGCTCTCCGCTTTAAAAAAAGTAGCTCCCGTAGATTTGATTTTTGAGTTTTATGCCGCATACCAAGACGTTTCCGATGAAGAACAGCGGGACTCATTTGATCAATTTTTGGGCTGGGCCACAGTAATTTTATCCGACTTCAACGAAATGGATGCCCATTTGGTCGATGTTAAAACCTTTTTTGATTTTCAATTCTCGCTCCAGGAAATGACCCAATGGGCCAAAAACGAAGATCAAAGTAATATCATCCAAAACCATTTGGAATTTTGGAGGCTTATGCCTGCACTATACCAGGCATTGAATCAGAGATTACATCAAAAACAGCAAGCTACACTAGGATTGATTTTCCGGGAGGCGGTTGCCAATTTGGAGTTTTATCTGGGCCAGACAAACAAACACCACTATTTTGTGGGTTTTAACGCCCTCAATGAATCCGAAGCCCAAATCATTCAAGAGTTTATTTCGAGGAACAAAGGAACTGCCCATTGGGATATCGATCAACATTTTTTTGAAGATAAGGTTCATGCTGCGGGGAAATTTATCCGCCAATACCACACGGATTGGAAATCCCTGCAATCCCAAGCTGTTTCATTTCAAAAGCATTACACCAAGTCCAAAAAGATCGAGCTTATCGGTGTGAGTAAAAATGTTGCACAAGCCAAATACGCTGTGCAATTAGCGGCACAAATTGCAATAGACCATCCCAAGGAAAAAACCGCTGTTGTATTGGGGAACGAATCCCTTTTGACCCCGGTACTTTCTGCCATCAATGACACCACTTTGGGGTGGAATGTCACCATGGGTTATCCTCTAAAAGATACCCCTACTGCCGATTTTTTTGAACTCTTTTTTCAGTTGCACCTCAATACCAAGAAAGGAGCCTTTTTCTATAAAAACTTCAAAAGTTTATTGTCTACGCCATGGTGTTTGCCGCTGTTCAAATTTCACGATTTAAATCCAGGGGAGCATTTGAAGGATTTTGAGTCTAAAAATTTATATCGTTTTTCTCAAAGTAAACTTTACTCATTGAACAAGGTTCACGCCATCGACCATTGCTTTTTTGCTCCCGTAGAGACCATCGTTGATTTCCTCCACCGCTTGATTTGTATTTGTGACCATTACATGGTGTTTTTGGAACAGACCAAGGAAACCAGTGCTGCACTTCATTTGGGCTATTTCCAAAAATTCAAAGCCCTGTTTAACCAGTTGAAAGTCATGCATCGAAAACACCCTTTTGTCGAAAACCTTCCTCTGCTGCTTTTGGTTTTTAGAGCGCTTGTCAAGGGGGAGAAAATCGATTTTCTTGGGGAACCATTGGAGGGCATACAGTTTATGGGTTTACTGGAAACCCGCTTGTTAGATTTCGACAATTTGGTGATCACCAATCTAAATGAGGGCATTTTACCTTCAGGCAAAAAGAACCAATCTTTTCTGCCTTTTGATCTGAAGAAAAAATTCAACCTCCCTACCTTTTTGGAAAATGACGCCATCTATACATATCATTTTTACCGACTCCTCCAGCGTGCTAAAAGAGTTTATTTACTTTACAACACCCAAAGTGACGGATTGAATTCTGGGGAAATGAGCCGCTTTTTATACCAGTTAAAATATCAACAGCAGCCGGCGCATCAAATCGAAGAAAAACAAATGGTCTTAAATTATCATATTCCACCCAGTAACGATCATATGATCGAAAAAACCCAAAACATTCAGCAGCGCCTTCGTGCCATTGCCGAAAAGGGTTTTTCCCCTTCCTCCCTTTCTCTTTACCTTAGAAATCCTATAGAATTTTATTACCAAAGGGTGCTAAAGATCAGAGAAAAAACCACCATGGAATCGACGATCAACCATATGGACAAAGGAAATTTGGTACACGAGGTGGTCGAGCAACTCTACTTGCCCTACCAAAATCAATTACTCAGGGTTGAAGATTTTGAACAAATGAAAGCACGCTTACTGCCCCTAATGGAAGAACGCTATCAATCCATTTATCACGGTACCCAACAAAAAACAGGACGTAACCATATTATTTTTGAAGTACTCAAAAAATCTATTTTAGATTTCTTAGCCATCGAACAAAAACACGTTCAACAGGGCAATTGCATTAAAATACTTCAGCTGGAACATAAATTTGAGGAAAGTATTCAACTGCCAGGAATCGACTTCCCCGTCAAATTGATCGGTGTGATTGATCGTATCGACCTCTACAACGACACCCTCAGAATCATCGATTATAAAACAGGGATAATTCAACCCAGACAACTCAAATTACCTCATTGGGAAGTATTTGATGAACAGACTGACTACGCCTATCTGTTTCAGATTCTACTCTATTCTTATGTCCAAAAATCCCTTTTATCCAAACATCAAAAAACAGCTGCAGGGATCATTTCTTTCAGAAATCTACCACAATATTTTATGTCTTTTTCTCACGGAAACAATTGTGATCAAGCCCTCAATGTAAAAAACCTAGATTGCTTTGAGGCAACTTTATTTAAAATCATCAGTGAAATTTTTGATCCCAAAGTAAATTTTAAGAACAAAGGTTAATTAATTAAAAAATCAATTTTATATTCAATATATTTAAAAAAATAATTTCCCATGAGCGACCAATTTGATAAAAATCAAAAAGAAAAAGGGATAAAGAAGGAACAACTCAACTGGTTGTTGCGGATCATTACCTTGGGAGACCGATTTTCTTTACAAGACTTTTACGATCGAATCAAAAAAGGCTTTGTGGAATTCCTTATTGTATTTTTTGGGGTATTGGTTTCTTTTGGGGTCGAAAGACAAGGGGAAGAATTTGGAGACAGAGAGTCCAATGTCGATAACCTTGTTGGACTCAGGGATGAAATGATCGACATCCGTGAGTACACCCAAGTATACATGGAAGAAAATCAATGGATCCGGATGTTGTACAACCGATTGTACGAACAATGGGATCAAGACAGAGACAGTGTTTTTTTATTTATAGACGAGGCCGATGGACTGCCTTATTCCCCACTTTCCTTTTACAACAATTATAATCCCTTCAATCCGCCAAGGGTTGTATATGAAGCCATAAAACTGGACGGAACATTCAGGTTTTTGGGATCAGAGGTAGGGCGATTTGTCAACAATACCTACGACGGAACGGACCTGAAATATTTAATGCTCAACACAGACCGAGAAGAAAAAGTCTATGTAGACCAGTTCGAAGCACAGGTAGCCAATAAGTGGATTTATGAGTTGGAGAAAATAGATTTATACGATACCGACTTTTGGGTAAAACACCGAAAATATTTTCAAAAAGAGAAATATTTGAAATACAATCTATTCAAGCGCTTGGGATTGTGGGAGCAAATATCCGAGCAATTGTTAGAATACGAATCGTCAGTTGGCGCAAATATTAAAAAACTGGACAGCGTAATCCAGCTTAAAGAGGAAGAATTTGTCTTTATCTATTGGTGGTTCTAAGCTTTTTCGATCAAGCCTGCTACTAGTTTCCCGGAAATCAAGGCAGGAGGAACCCCGGGGCCGGGCACAGTCAATTGTCCTGTAAAATATAGATTTTTTACTTTTTTACTTTTCAATTTAGGTCTCAAAAATGCCGTTTGTAACAGCGTATTGGCCATACCATAAGCATTTCCTTTGTAGGAATTGTAAACCGAAATAAAATCATTCACACAAAAAGACTCCCTAAACAGAATGTGATCTTTTATACTTTGGTCAGTCAGTGATTCCAAGCGGTCTATTACGATTTCAAAATAACTATTCCTCAATCCCTCAGTATCTTCTAATCCAGGTGCAATAGGGATCAAAATAAAACAAGCTTCTTTGCCTTGGGGTGCCATATCAGGGTCAGAGATCGATGGAAAATTGGCGTAGAATAAAGGTTCTTCTGGCCATTGGGCAGTATCGTATATTGTTTGGGCGTGGGTGTCGAAGTCCACATCAAAAAATAAGGTGTGGTGAGAGACATTTTTCACCTTTTTGTTCAATCCCACATAAAAGAGCAAGGAAGAAGGGGCAAATGTTTTATTATCCCAGTATGCGTCGCTATAGGCTCTCAAATCTTTCGGAAGTAAGGTTTCGGTATGGTGATAGTCGGCTCCACTTAAAACTATATCGGAGAAGATACTTTTCCCGTTTATTTTTACCCCCACCGCTTTTTTGTTTTCCAATAAAATTTCCTCCACAGGGCTGTCAAGGTGAATTTTAACTCCAAGGCTTTTGGCCAGTTTAACCATGCCCTTAACGATGCTGTACATGCCATCTTTGGGATGCCACGTTCCCAAACCAAAATCGGCAAAATTCATAAAATTGTAAAAAGCAGGAGTATCCGCTGGTTTGGCTCCCAAAAACAATACGGGAAATTGAAGGATCTGCACCAATTTGGGATTTTTAAATTCTCGGGTGACTTCTCTTTTTACGTTCGAAAAAAAGTAACCTAATTTTTTGAGAGTATCCGGCGTGACCAGTTCCAAAGGAGAAATCCCGGGACGGTAAACCAATTCGTCTATTGCAATTTTGTAATTGTCGGCAGCTTTACCGATGAATTTTTTGAGTTTGGCTGCGCTTCCTTTTTCTTCAACTTCGAAAGCTGAATAGATCTTTTCTAAAGAATCTCCGATCAATATGGAATCATTTTTACCAAAATAAACCTGATAGCCTGGATCCAATCGTTCCAACGCATAATAGTCACTGACTTTCTTGTCAAAATCCCCAAAAAACTTTTCAAATACATCCGGCATCCAATACCACGAAGGGCCAATGTCAAAAATAAATCCGTCTCTTTTCAATTGGCGCGCACGCCCTCCAGGCGAGCTATTTTTTTCAAATATTTCTACTTTACCTCCCAACTGAGCCAAGTAACAGGCTGCTGACAAAGAAGAAAAACCCGAACCGATTATGCTGATGCTCTTTTTCATGGATTATAAAATTATCAATAAATAATGGTTATGAGTAAAATTTGAATATAAATCTGTCGATGAACATCTAGCATGAATTTTGGAATATAATATATACCCACCACTATTAATTTCAAGGGCAATGGAATCTTCTTTAACCTAAAAAAGATGAAAATCTTAATTACTCTTGACTCATTTTTATTTTTTCTTGTTCCGAAAAACCGGAGGATACATTTGATCCTTTTTGTGGTATTCTACCTATCGAAGTTTTCATTTCTATGGTTAACGAATCCGGAGATGATCTTTTTGGATCCTGCAGACAAAAGGTATAGAAATTTACGATATCACAGTTTAGGCAGCTATTGACGCAAAGGAAGAAGACCTCATATTCTATGGTGTTTATGAAAAGGTGTTCCTATCAAGATCAAATCAAAAACACAGCAAATATATTTTGGAAACTACATTAAATCGTTGGAACAATAAAATTAAAATTTTTTCCACTAAATAAAATGGAGACGCCCTCAGATTGTAAATCCAGACCATTTTGAGTTGGAATAAAAAAAACAGAAATGTCTTGTGGGCAGAAATAGAAAAAGCTTAGTATTAGTACGTAAAAGTAAAAAATATATGGATCAAAGACCAATTGATCTGGCAACAAAACAACGACTATTTAACGGGGAAATTTATTTTCACGATGACCAAGAAAAGTTTACAGGCTGATAGGACAACCCATTAGCACTTTTCTATTTACCCCTCTTTCTTCTTACCAAATAGATTTCCTCTACAAAAGATGCGGAGATGATACCCGTGGGGATAGCCACAATACCGATCCCAATCAAAGAAATAATAGAGGCAAAAACCTTACCCCCTGCAGTAACAGGATAAACATCACCATAGCCCACTGTGGCCAAAGAGACCGTCGCCCACCAAATGGATTCTGTAATGCTGGAAAACTTATCTGGTTGAGCTTCATTTTCCAAATAGTAGATGGCCGAAGCCGAAAACAAAATTGCCAATGCAGAGAGAAACAGGGTAAACCTCAATTCGTTTTTTACCCCCTTCAATGCTTTAACAAATAATTTCAGGGAACTGCTGTCGCGCCCCAATTTAAATATTCTGGTCAGGCGAAATAACCTTAAAATCCTGAGGAACCTTCCATCTACTTTTACAAATTGATTGAGGTAGAAAGGCAAAATCGAAATCAGGTCAATCAATCCAAATGTGCTAAATATATATTGTGAAACCCCCTTAATTCGATTGTCCTCATAGGCTAGCCGAATGCGATACAGGTATTCAAAGGAGAATATATATATAGAAATCGCCTCAAAAATTTGAAATAGATTGCCATAAGCGTCACGAATCGAGACATGAGATTCCAAAATCATCGCCACCACGTTGACAATAATTAATAAATAAATGAATTTATCAAAGAGAATTGTTGATTTCACAGACAATTACTTTTTAGAAAGGTCGATGAAAATACCGATCATTACCCCTATAATAGAAGCAATAACCACAAAAGCTACAAAAGAAGGTGTCATAAATTTTAAAATATAGTTCGCTAAAGATAATCAAATTCAAAGATTCCCCAAGAAAGGCTAAAAAACTAAATTTTGATTTTTTTTGTTTAACCTTTTTCTGTTAAAGTTTTTTTACATATCTTTAAACAGTTTAAATTCAATTTGGTTTATTAGCGCCTCTGCAACTACCATCTCCTAAAGTCAAATTCTAAAATCCTAGCAGAGGCGTTTTTTTTAATCCCTTATTTTTTCTCAGATTTTCACAGTTTTTTTCCTAATTTAGTATTGCAGGATGATTACGATCTAGATGGAAGGGTTGACGACTATTACTTTTTTTAAATTTAGAAAAAACAAAGGTTGGGCTTTCGCCCAAATGGGTCTTGCCCCATCAAAACTTCAACAAAAAGAAGGGCTTAAATTTTTCAAACTCATGGGTACCGGTGGTGGAAATGGTTTCAGTCTTTGGCCGGATTTTGGAACTTACGCCTTTTTGGGGGTCTGGGACAACCAAAAATCGGCTGATGATTTTTTGAAGCAAAACGCCCTCATTCAAAACTATTTTCAAAAATCCTCCTTCTTTAGAACCATCAAAATGTTGCCCATAAAAAGTCATGGTTTGTGGAGTGGACAAAACCCCTTCCCTGAACAAGAGTTACCGACCAACGATTCCGGATTGCCTGTTGCGGTGATTACGAGGGCTACCCTTAGGCCGTCTCGACTCTTTAGCTTTTGGAAATCCGTGCCTCATGCCAGTGCAGCCATAGAAAATGCCGCAGGAGTTCAGTACTTCAAGGGTATAGGAGAGTGGCCCTTTGTCCAACAAGCGACTCTCAGTCTTTGGGACAGTTTTGAGGCCGTCAAACAATTTGCCTACCGCGATCAAACCCACGCCAAAATTATCAAAAAAACCAGAAGTCAAAGGTGGTACAGTGAAGACCTTTTTGCCCGTTTTCATCTACTCTCTGACACCGGATTTATTGAATCTATTCCATCTAAAAAATGAAAACAGCAGTTGTTATAGGTGCAGGAATTGGTGGAATTGCAGGGGCTTTGCGTTTGTCAAAAAAAGGTTATCAGGTCACAATTTTTGAGGCCAATAACTACCCGGGAGGAAAACTCAGTGCTTTCAGCCTAGGGGAGTATCGTTTCGATGGTGGCCCCTCCCTTTTTACCATGCCTCAATACGTTACCGAATTGTTTGAACTTCATGATGAGAAAGCCAGCGATTTTTTTACTTATAAAAAGAAAAAAATCGCCTGCCGGTATTTTTGGGAGGATCAAACACAGATTACCGCCTATGCCGAACCAAAACTTTTTTTGGAAGAAGTCCAAAAAAAATTGGGTGTAAAAGCTGATGTATTGGAAGAATACCTCAAGCGCGCCAAGAAAAAATTCGATTTAACTGCCCCCTTGTTTTTGGAACAATCCCTGCATAAACTCAAAGGGTTTTTGAATGTAAAAACCCTCAAGGCCCTACTCAATCTCAGTAGCTACGAAATCAACCAAAATTTGCACTCCGTCAATGCAGCTCAGCTTAAGGAACCCCATTTGGTGCAGATGTACGACCGCTATGCCACCTACAATGGTTCCTCACCCTATCAAACCCCGGGTATCATGACATTGGTTCAGCACTTGGAACAGGAGTACGGAACTTTTGTACCCGACGGAGGAATGGAACAAATAACCCAATCCCTTTTTGAATTGGCAAAAAGAAAAGGGATCACTTTTCATCTGGGTAAAAAAGTCAATCAAATCCTTGTGGAAAGAGGAAAGGCCGTCGGGGTCAAAACCAATGACCAAATCTTCATGGCGAACATTGTCCTCTCCAATATGGATGTTTTCCCCACCTACAAAAATCTTCTTAAAGGTACCAAAGCCCCTGAAAGGATTTTAAGTCAAGAACGTTCCAGCTCAGCGGTCATTTTTTATTGGGGCATCAATAGGATCTTTGATCAACTCGATTTACACAACATATTTTTTTCAAAGGATTATAAAGCAGAATTTGAAGCCATCTTTAATCAGAAAAAACCCAGCGATGATTTTACGGTCTATGTCAACATCACCTCCAAAGATGTTCCTACAGATGCGCCTCAAGGCGGGGAGAACTGGTTTGTCATGATCAACACTCCGGCAGACCACGGTCAAGATTGGGATCAAATAAAAAACAAGCTGAGAGAAAAAACCATTGCCAAACTCAATCGTATCCTCAAGGTGGATTTGAAAGCTTTGATTCAGGAAGAAGAAGTTTTGACCCCTCCACTGATTGAACAAAAAACATCCTCCCACTTGGGTGCCTTGTACGGCAGCTCCAGCAACGATAAGATGGCCGCTTTCTTGAGGCATCCCAATTTCAGTTCCAAGATTAAAAATTTATATTTTTGTGGCGGGAGTGTGCATCCCGGTGGTGGCATCCCCTTGTGTTTGCTCTCCGCCAAGATCGCTGCCGATTTAATACCCTAAAGTTAAATATGATTCCAGTCAAATTAAACCGTGAAATCATTTCTATTGCTGTCATTTGGTTGTTTCATATCAGTGGAATTTTGGGCATACTTTACGGTAATTCTGAATGGTTTATTTCCGCTACCCCACTTAACTTATCGATCAATTTTGTACTCTTACTTATCAATTGTAACGGGCATAAATGGTTTTTTCCAATGGTTGTTTTGGGTTTTTTGACCGGGATGATTACCGAAATTTTGGGCGTACAATTGGGTTGGATCTTTGGAGATTACCAATACGGAGATGCTCTGGGTTTAAAAGTCTTTGGTGTTCCTTTACTCATTGGAGTCAACTGGGCTTTATTAACTACCATTACAGGCGCCATCGCACAGCAGTTCTATCAAAACTTTTTTATGCGCATTGTCATTGGCGTTGGTTTGATGATTTTTCTCGACCTTTTGATCGAACCCATTGCTCCGGTATTGGATTTTTGGGTTTTTGATGGGGGAGAGGCCCCACTTCAAAACTATATCGGTTGGACAGCTGTGGCGCTGTTTTTACAATCAATTTTTCATTATTTTAGAGTTTCGGTACAGGGATGGTTCACCCATCAGTTGTATCTTTTACAAATTATTTTTTTCACGATTCTTTTAATCAAGCAAACCACTATAGGTATTTAAATTTTTATTTCATGCTGCGTTATTTTTGTATAGTTCTAGTGATCGGTTGCTTTTTTTCTTGCCAAGAAAAAAAATCCGACTCTCAACAAACTGCAGATAAAATGCAGGAAAAACTAACGATTGACGCACCCGATAACGCCACCCAACTCACCCAACTCACGTCTGAATTTATTGAAGAAAACAACATCAATCAGTGGACTCAATTCAAAAAATTCAAAGATGCCATGGAGGACATCTCCAAACTCAACCCCGCGGGCATTATGACTTTTATCTCTGAACTTTACAAAACCACTAGCTCTTTATTAAAATCTCCTTTTCCGGAAGAATTCGATAAACTTGCCATCTACAGCAGAATAAAAGTGGTACAAACCCAAATCATTAAATGTCATTTTTATGCATCCAACAAACAAAATAAAAAACTCAATCAATCACTGGATGAACTTTATTTAGAGTACAATATTTTGTTGAAGAGGATGATTAGTATGTCAGAAGATAACAAAATACAGCTTGATTCCCTTGGAGTGGGTCAACCTAATTTTGAGGATTCTAAAATAATACCTGCATTTTCTAGGAAATAAATACCCTCTGAAACAGATTCAGAAACTTTTTCTTGTTGGTTTTTCAAAAAGGAGGTACTGGGATCAAAGGCTAGCGCTTCATCATACAAAACCAATAGCTTTTGGTCGTATTCTACGCATTTATGCAAATGGGTGTGATTGGATTTTTTAATGGAGGAAATGACCATCTGTTCAAAGTTGAGTCGATGGATGACGAGACTTTCCACCTCCACATTGAGGGACCTCAATAACTTGGTTACATCCTGAAAGTAGCGATTTCTCAGGGTAGATTGAAGATTTAAATGCCGCTTATCCTTTGAGAGATTACACTCATCCGAAGCTTTTAAATACTCCAACTTAGAATTCTTGAGAAGGTTAAGAATTTTCTTAAGTACAACGATATATTCTGATGAACCTGACAAAATCTAATTTTTATAAACTTAATCATTAAATAGGCCAAGCAAGATTCACCCCCTAATTTAATATTAACAAGTTTTTCACCATGAATTGACAACTAAGTTCACCAAGCACTTTCTCGGAACTGATGATCCCTCTAATGGCCCCATTTTGCTCAAATGTTGGCGGAGGCAGCTGGGCGATTTTTGCCATCTGCTCATAATATTCTTTTCGTGAAGGGTGAAAGGGGGTTACGGCATTGAAAGTTTGATCACCTTTCCAATTTTCGAGTATTTGGAGCAGAATGGCTACAGCATCTTTTTGGTGGATAAAATTTATTGGGGACTGTGGGTTTGGGAGATTTTTTTTACCACTCAAAGTGAAAATGGGATGACGATTGGGTCCCATCAAGCCCCCCAATCGAACAATACAGCTTTCAAAATTTTGATTTTTTAAAAGCCTTTGCTCCACAGCTATGATTTGTTTTGCAGATGGGGTATCCCCCAATAATTTACTTGATTCGGTGATAATTCCCTCTTGAAAACCATATACAGAAGTACTGCTGGTAAATAATACCCTTTGAATTTTGTGCGATTCGGTTTTTTCAATGATTTGCTCGATTAGCGCTATATAGTTGCGTTGGGGATTATTTCTCAAACCCGGTGGGATGGTAATCACCAGTGCATCAATACTTTGGAAAAAATCGAGTTCTCCCACTGCAGAAGATTCGCTTAGTTTTAAGAACTGCGCCAAGAATCCTTGCCTCCGTATTAGGTCTACCTTTCCTTCGGTTGTCGTTGTCAACTTGACTTTATAGCCCTTTTTTTGGGCCTCTTTTGCCAAGGCAAAGCCCAACCATCCACTACCCAATATCCCAATTCTATTCATTACCCCTTGGCTTTCGTTTGAGCTTTTATAAAGATCTTCATCAAAAATATTAAATGATATTCTAAAAATCACTATCTTAAGAAATACAAATACAATGAGTTATGCCGATAAAAAGCTTTCAAGGAGAAAGAGCGACCCGGTCCAAAAAATCAAACAATACTTTATTGGTGTCTGATATTATGACCCGTGATTTGGTTGTTTTCAATAAAGATCAATCCATTCATGAGGTCATGAAAAAATTCATCAAATACCGTATCTCCGGGGGGCCTGTGGTGGATAATACCGGTAAATTGATTGGGGTAATTTCAGAGGCAGATTGTATGAAAGAAATTTCAGATAGTCGCTATTTTAATTTACCCATTCTCGACAAAACCGTCGCTCATTTTATGACTTCCAATGTGGATACCATCGATGCCAATAAGACCATTTTCGAGGCAGCATCTATGTTTTTTAAATCCACCAGAAGACGTTTTCCCGTTTTGGACAAAAATCGATTAGTAGGACAAATCAGCCGAAAGGATATCGTAGTGGCCACCCTAAATATCAAAAGTCAGACCTGGCGTTAAAAAATACGCTGTGCTACCCGGAAGGTATTCGCATGTGCCTCGATGATCAGTTTGATATCTTTAGAATAACCTCCGCCCATACTGCACTGAATGGGTAAGGAACGTTTATGGCAAAATTTCAGCACCTGCTCATCCCTTTGTTTACAACCCTCTAAGCTCATACCCAATCGGCCCAATCGATCTGTGGCCAGTACATCCACCCCCGAAAGGTAAAACACAAAGTCAGGATCTACACGCTCAAAAAGTCGTGGCAGGGTATCGTTCAATACATTCAAATAAACATCATCTCCGGTTTTGTCCTCTAGCGGAATGTCCCAATCACTTTGTTCTTTTCTAAAAGGATAGTTTTTTTGGCCGTGAATCGAAAAAGTAAATACCCGACCTTCCGTATTAAATATTTCTGCCGTGCCATTACCTTGGTGAACATCCAAGTCTATGATCAAAATCTTTTTGGCATGTTGGTGATCCAATAGGTATCGTGCTGCAATGGCTTGGTCATTCAGCATACAAAACGCTTCGCCATGGGTAGAATAGGCGTGATGGGTTCCTCCAGCAATGTTAAAAGAGATTCCATCTTGCAATGATTTCAATGCTCCTTCTAGGGTTCCTCCGGCGATGATAAATTCTCTTTCCACCAATTGTTGGGAAATGGGAAATCCTATTTTCCTTACCTCCGAGCGGTCAAGATCCAGGCGCTTCAGGCGGTTTACGTAGTCTTTTTGGTGAATGGCTTTTACAACATGTTCATCAAGGGTTTGAGGTGAAAAAAAATCTTCTGGATCACAAGTGCCCTCGTGCACCAATTGCTTGGGCAGTAAGGCGTATTTTTCCATAGGAAACCTATGGTTTTCGGGAAGGGGCAGTACATAAATGGGATCAAAAGCAACAGCTATCACGGGGCGTAATTACCTGATGGACAAACCGCTGGAGGTATTATCGTCCTCTGGGGAGATAAAAATCAATCGCCCGTCTTGATCCTCTGCCATCAATAGCATTCCTTGACTTTCTACACCGCGGATGGCTCTAGGTTGAAGGTTGGTCAAGACCGTTACTTTTTTCCCTACCACTTCTTTGGGCTGGTGACTTTCTGCAATCCCCGAAACTATGGTTCTTTGCTCTTGACCCAAGTCCACTTTCAATACCAAAAGCTTTTTGGTATTAGTCATTTTTTCTGCCTCGATTATTGTTCCCGTCTTAAGGTTCATTTTTGTAAAATCGTCGAAAGAAATCATCTCTTTAGGTGCCTCCTCCACTTTATTTTTTTGGTTTTCATTGGATAGGTTGTTCTTTAATTTTTGCAATTGTTTTTGAATGGCTTCCTCTTCAATTTTTTCAAAAAGTAATTGGGATTTTTGGATAAGATGTCCGGGAACCAACAGGGGTTCCTCGCTGATTACATCTTCCCAAGTAGCTTTAAGCTCAAGCATATCCATCATCTTTTGGGTCGTAAATGGAAGCAAGGGTTCACTGAGGATACTCAGTCCTGCAACGATTTGTAGGGCAGTGAACATAATGGTTTCTACCCGCTCTGGGTCAGTCTTAATCAATTTCCAAGGCTCTTGATCCGCCAAATACTTATTACCCAATCGCGCCAGATTCATCACTTCCTGACTGTAGGCTCGGAAATGGTAAAGCTCAATTTCTTTTTCCATCAGGGAGGGAAATTCTTTCATTCTTGTCAAAGCAGCTTGATCGGCAGTATTCAACTCACCCATCGAAGGGACTTTTCCGTTGTAGTATTTTTGGGTCAGTACCATCACCCTATTGATGAAGTTACCAAAGATGGCCACCAATTCACTGTTGTTTCGGGTTTGGAATTCTTTCCACGTAAAATCGTTGTCTTTTGTTTCAGGAGCATTAGCGGTCAACGCATATCGCAACACATCTTGCTTGTCGGGAAAGTCCACCAAATACTCGTGCAACCACACTGCCCAATTTTTGGAGGTGGAAATTTTATTACCCTCCAGATTGAGGAATTCATTGGCTGGAACATTTTCAGGAAGGATATAGTTTCCTGTATTTTTGAGTATGATAGGGAAAATAATACAATGAAAAACAATATTGTCTTTTCCGATAAAGTGCACCAATTGGGTGTCTTCAGATTTCCAATAGGGTTCCCAATCGATATTTTTCTTTTGGGCCCATTCCTTGGTGGAGGAAATATAGCCAATAGGAGCATCAAACCAAACATAAAGCACTTTTCCGGCTCCACCATCCACAGGCACAGGGATGCCCCAGTCCAGGTCTCGAGTGACCGCTCGGGCTTGCAAGCCATTGTCGATCCAAGATTTGACTTGTCCGTAAACATTGGGTTTCCAATCCTTTTTATGCCCTTTCAATATCCACTCCTCAATAAAGGCCTCGTATTGGTCGAGGGGTAAAAACCAATGTTTGGTTTTTTTAAATTCAGGAACACTGCCCGAAAGGGTAGATTTGGGCTTTATTAGATCCGTTGCACTGAGTGAGCTTCCACAGGATTCACATTGGTCACCGTAGGCTTCTGTATTTTGACAAACCGGACAGGTTCCGGTGACAAATCTGTCGGCCAAAAAAGTTTTGGCTTCGGCATCATACAATTGCTCAGTCTTTTTGACTAAAAACTGACCTTGCTCGTCCAGTTGTTTAAAAATTTCTCCAGCTGTTTCGTGATGAACTGCCCTCGAAGTTCTTGAGTAATTGTCAAATGAAATACCAAAATTGTTAAAAGCCTCACGGATAATTTGATCGTAATGATCAATCACCTGTTGCGGTGTTTTTCCTTCTTTTTTGGCTTTGATCGCTATTGCTACCCCGTGTTCGTCACTCCCACAAATAAAGGCCACATCTCTTTTTCTCAGCCTGAGATAGCGTACATATATATCGGCAGGAACATAAACTCCGGCCAGATGGCCAATATGGATAGGGCCGTTTGTATAGGGTAAAGCAGCAGTAACAGTATATCTTTTTGGCTGCGAGGACATTTATATTTTTTGGCAAAAATAAGGATTTTATTGCCCAGCTAAGAATTTAATTTAAAGTTATATATAAACCGACGAACTTATGACATTAACCAACGACCTTGGAAAAAAGACAGAAAAGCTTGCCGCAACTTATTTAATAAACTCAGGATACACTCTTTTGTAGAGGAACTTCCGCTATTTAAAAGCAGAGGTAGATCTGATTGTTCAAAAAGACAACACATTAGTTGCTGTTGAGGTCAAAACCAGTTCAATAGATTTTTTATTGCCCTCCAGAGGAGTCTTTTTTCTCCAATAAAATCAAATTATTGGTTATTGCAGTTGATCATAATATTCAGTCGAAGGGACTGGATGTAGCGGTACGTTTTGACTTGATTACCTATATTTGATGGTGCTGATTGGGAACAGGATAACATAATGGAATCGTTTTATTCCTTCGGATAAAATGTTGTAAAACAAACATTATGTTTAATATTCTTAACTTTGCATAGAAATAAAACATATCAAGTTGAAAACTATTGCTTCGCAAGTATCAGAATACGTCAAGACAAAGCCTTACTTGTCCACGGCCTTGTCTCAGGGTATCATCAACCTGACTTCATTGGCACGAGAGATTCAGCCTGAAATTGAAAAGGCATTGCGCAAGCCCGCAAGAAGTGGAGCCATCGTTATGGCATTAAAGCGAATATCCGACAACGAGGAGTTCCTTTCCACCCACAAGATTATCAATGTATTGAGAAACCTTGGTGACATCACCGTTCGTTCCTCTTTGACTGATTATTGCTTTAAACTTTCCGAAACCCTTTTGTTGGCACAGGCCGAATTCCTTACGGCGATCAAGGACAAAAAAGACATTTTCTATACCTCTTCCAGAGGGGTAGGAGAATCCAATATTGTGGTCGGCAGTAACATAGCTTCTTTGATTGAAGATTTGTTCCGTGATGAAATTTGCATCGATAAAATAGAAAACCTATCGGCGATAACGGTCAAACTGCCCAACGACAATGTGAAAATACCCGGTATTTATTACTTTATTTTTCAGAGGCTGTCTTGGGAGGGGGTCAACATCAATGAAGTCATCTCCACCTCCAATGAATTTACCATATTGATGGATGAAGATTCAGTCAATGTGGCTTTTGAGGTCATCAAAAATCTTAAATCACTTTAGTCATTTGTCAAGTTATTGAGTTGCTCCAATAACTTTTCTATCGAATGTACCTGATCCAAGACCAGTATAAGCCGCAGGCCGTTTCGGGTTAGCTTTTCAGTCATGCTGTATTTTTCGGTTTGTTTTTGAACCCCAAGTAGTATTTGATTAAAAACAGGGCTTTGGTAAAAATCACTTTGTTGATCCGATAAAAAGTAGCCCACACATTTTTTATTTTTAATGATGATTCTTTCCAGTCCCATTTTGGAGGCAAGCCATTTGAGGCGTAAAGTACTCAAAAGCTCCAAACCCTCTGGGGGAATTTTACCAAACCGATCTTCCATATTTTTTTTGAATTGCATCAAAGTTTCCTCGTTCTTTATGGCACTCAACTCATTATAGAGCAGCAATCTTTCATTGACTACATTGATATAATCATCTGGAAATAAAATTTGAAAATCCGTGTCAATTTGTACCTCCTTGACATAGTTTTCCTCAAGGGTCTTTTCCTGATCCTCAAACAGAGTTTTGAACTCGTTTTCTTTTAACTCCTCTATGGCTTCTTCAAGAATTTTCTGGTAGGTTTCAAAACCTATTTCATTGATAAAGCCACTTTGTTCTCCGCCCAAAAGATCACCGGCCCCTCTGATCTCGAGGTCTTTCATTGCAATTTGAATTCCAGCTCCCAACTCCGAAAATTGAGAAATGGCCTGAATTCTTTTTTGAGCATCTGAGGCCATAGCTTTCAGCGGCGGGGTAATAAAATAACAAAAGGCTTTTTTGTTGCTTCGGCCCACCCTTCCCCTCATTTGATGCAGATCACTCAGCCCAAAACTCTGAGCGTTGTTTATAAAAATGGTATTGGCATTGGGAACATCAAGTCCGTTTTCTACTATGGTGGTGGCGATCAATATATCCGACTGACCCTCCATAAAATCGAGCAAAGTATTTTCCAATCTATTGCCTTCCATTTGTCCATGACCAATAGCAATACGCGCATCGGGGATCAGTCGCTGAACCATTCCCGCAACTTCCTGAATGTTTTCTACCCGATTGTGGATAAAGTAGATTTGCCCTCCTCTTTGCAATTCATAGCGAATTGCATCCCTTATGAGGGACTCACCAAAACGAACCACTTCGGTCTCAATGGGGAAGCGGTTGGGAGGTGGAGTGGCGATAACCGACAGGTCTCTGGCAGCCATCAAACTGAACTGTAAAGTTCTGGGTATGGGGGTGGCGGTAAGGGTCAATACGTCGACGTTGGTTTTCATGTTTCGTAATTTTTCTTTGGCTGCCACACCAAATTTTTGTTCTTCGTCTACGATTAGCAAGCCCAAATCTTTAAATTTTACCGTCTTGTTCACCAGTTGGTGAGTACCGATCAAAATATCAATTTTTCCTAGTTGCAGTTCTTCCAAGATTCTTTTTCGGTCTTTGGTCGAACGGAAACGGTTGAGGTAATCTATATTAACGGGCAGATCTTCCAATCTTTTGGAAAAGGTTTTGAAGTGCTGAAATGCCAGTATGGTGGTGGGTACCAAAACAGCCACTTGTTTACTGTCGTCAGCGGCTTTAAAAGCGGTGCGGATGGCGACTTCGGTTTTTCCAAAACCTACATCTCCACAAACCAGTCGATCCATGGGTCGGTCGTTTTCCATGTCGGCTTTTACAGCAGCTGTAGCTTTACTTTGGTCGGGTGTATCTTCAAACATAAATGAAGCCTCCAACTCCAACTGCAAATAGCTGTCTGGCGGAAAGGCATGACCAATTTTTTCTCTCCTTTTGGCGTAGAGCTTTATTAGGTCAAAGGCAATGGCCTTGACCCTGGTTTTGGTTTTTTGTTTGAGTGCCTTCCATGCCTTGGATCCCAATTTGTGGAGTTTGGGAACATGACCGTCTTTACCATTGAATTTGGCAATTTTATGCAGTGAATGAATACTGAGATAAAGGATGTCGCCTTCTCCATAACTCAATTTTATGGCCTCTTGTTTTACCCCATCCACATCAATTTTTTGAAGCCCTCCAAATTTTCCTATCCCGTGGTCAATATGGGTAACAAAATCCCCGATTTTCAGGTGGGTCAATTCTTTGAGGGTAAGGACTTCTTTTTTGGCGGCAGCAGAACGCAGTTTGTATTTGTGGTAGCGTTCAAAGATCTGGTGATCAGTAAAACAAGCGACTTGGGCTTCGATGTCTTCAAACCCCTCAAAGAGTGGGCAAACCTCAGTTTTGTAATGCACTTTGGTTTCAATCTCTTCCAAGATTTCATTAAACCGCTTGCGCTGGGCTTCGCTGGAACAAAAAATATAATTTTCAAAACCGGTGGCGTGATTGTCGTTGAGGATTTGAACCAGCCGATCGAACTGCTTGTTGATGGGAGGCTGAGGACTTTGTTTGGCACCGATGCGTTCCTGAGGCTTGAGGTGGTCGGAATTGTTAATCAAAACTGTGCTTTGGCCGGCCAGACATTCCAGTAGTTCTTTCGGATTCAAAAACAAAACTTCCGGAGGATACTGAACAGTGGTTTCCAGGGACTCGAATTGTTTGGCCGCCTTGGCGCCTAATTTTTCAATGCGATCCAGGCAGAGGTCGAGTTGGTTAAAAACCACGGTACTCTCTTTGGGCAAAGAGTCGATCAGTGATTTGCGCTTTTCGCTAAAAGTGACCTTTGAGGTATTGGGCAACAAATCGATTTGATCAAAGGGGCTGATGGAGAGTTGGGTATTGACGTCAAAACTCCGGAGGCTCTCAATTTCCTCGTCAAAAAACTCGATGCGATAGGGGTGCTGATGGGCAAAAGAAAAGACGTCGATGATCCCCCCTCTTACAGAAAATTCTCCGGGTTGGGTGACAAAGTTGACCCGATCAAAACCATATTCAAAAAGTGTTTCGTTAACAAAATCCAAACCGATGACATCGCCCGTTTTGACGGTTAGTGTTTTTCGTTTGAGGGTGTGTTGTGAAATGACTTTTTCAAAAAGGGCTTGGGGGTAGGTGACAATGATCTTTTTCTTTTTGGAATTGCTCAGTTTTTTGAGCACCTCAGACCGCAACAATACATTGGCATTGTCTGTAGCCCCAGGGTTATAAGCTTCTCTGTAGCTGGCCGGAAAATAGAGTACTTCTTTGGAGGAGAGCAATTGCTCAAGGTCGTTCAGGTGATAGGCTGCCTGCTCGGCATTGTCCAGTACCATTAAAAAAGTTCGGTCTAAATTCTTAAAGGCAGAAACCAGTTTAAAATTCAGACCAGAGCCGACCAAACCTTTAAATTGGGAACAGTCGTCCCGCAAAAGTGCTGTTTCAAATGCCTTTTGACTAGGGGTTTGGGAAATTTTATCAAACAGTTGTTCGATAACTTTTTTTGGCAAAGATAGTTTTCATTCCCATTATTAAGCTTAAAAACTTTAAGATTTCAATCCTTTTTTTGGTTGATAACTCCTGATAATTCAATACCCGTTGAAAAGGACAATACCCTATTTTAGTATTTCAAATTGCCATCGATGTTTTTGATTTTTGATACTGAGACCACGGGTCTGCCCCGTAACTGGAATGCTCCCTTGACCGATGCAGACAACTGGCCGCGATGTATTCAAATTGCTTGGCAATTGCATGACAAGGACGGTAATTGCATTTCCCACCAGGACCATTTGGTGTTGCCCGATGGTTTTGTGATTCCCTATGATGCCGAAAAAATTCACGGCATTTCCACTGCTCTGGCTGAAAAAGAAGGGATTCCCATAGCGGAGATGTTGGAAAAATTTCAGCAGGCACTCCAACAATGTGAATTTATCGGGGGGCACAACGTAAAATTTGACCTCAACATTATGGGGGCAGAATTCTTGCGATTGGGCGACCAGAACCCTTTGGAAAACTTCCCCATCATCGATACTTGCACTGAGGAAACCGCAACAATTTGCCAGTTGCCCGGAGGCCGGGGGGGGAAATTCAAATTACCCACACTGAGCGAACTACACACCCACCTTTTTGATGTTCATTTCGACGAAGCCCACAATGCCACTGCCGATGTAGAGGCCACCACCCGTTGTTTTTTCGAGCTTTTTAGAAAAGGATGGATCCGACCCGAAGCCATGAAAAACAGGGGGGAAGTTTTACAGCACCTCACCGAAGTTTTGGATGAACATGTCAAAGGCATCGGTTTAAAACACTTTAATTTAAAAGCGGCCTCTGAGCGATTGGTCGAGCTGGCCAACACAGAAGAAACGCCTTCTAAGACATTTACCGATGCGGAAGAGGGAATTTTACAAAAGGCCCCATTTGTTCATTTACATACCCACTCACAGTATTCCGTTTTGCAATCCACTTCTAGGATCAATGATTTGGTCCAAACCGCGGCCGATGATCAAATGCCAGCGGTTAGCCTGACGGATCACGCCAATTTGATGGGAGCCTTTCACTTCATCAAAGCCATAAAAAAACACAACGCTGATTTACCTCAAGGTGCCGCCCCGCTTAAACCCATTTTGGGATGTGAGTTTTACGTTTGTGAAAACCATCAAGACCGATCCAGAAGAGACAACGGATATCAAATCGTTTTTATCGCCAAAAACAAAAAGGGCTACGAAAACCTTTCCAAGATGAGTTCCATTGCCTACACCCAAGGGTTTTATTATGTGCCGAGGATTGACAAAAAAGTCGTCGAACAGTTCAAATCTGATTTGATGGTTTTGACAGGTAACCTCTATGGAGAAGTCCCTTCAAAAATACTTAACGTAGGAGACAATCAAGCAGAGGAAGCACTGAAATGGTGGCAGGAGGAGTTTGGTGAAGATTTGTACATCGAGTTGATGCGCCACCAGCAGGAGGACGAAAAACGCGCCAATCAGGTTTTACTTCAGTTTGCCCAAAAATATGCTATTAAGGTTTTGGCGACCAACAATTCCTATTATACGACCAAAGCTGAGGCCAATGCTCACGATATCTTACTCTGTGTAAAAGACGGTGAGAAACAAGCCACTCCCATAGGTCGTGGAAGAGGGTACCGTTTCGGTTTTCCCAATCAGGAGTATTACTATAAGTCTCAGGCGGAGATGAAAAGTCTTTTTGCGGATTTACCCGAAGCCATCATCAATATCGAAGCGGTCATCGATAAAGTAGAGCCCTTTGACTTGGCTCGTGAGGTCTTACTTCCCAAATTTGACATACCCGATGATTTTTCTACCGATGCATCCAATGACCTAAATGACAGCGAAAATCAGTTTTTGAGACATTTGACTTTGGAGGGCGCCAAAAGGCGTTATGGAACCATCAGCGACGAGATTCAAGAACGTTTGGATTTTGAGTTGGAGGTCATTGCCAATACAGGCTATCCCGGTTATTTTTTGATTGTGCAAGACCTTATCGCTGCAGCCCGGGAAATGGGAGTTTCCGTTGGTCCCGGAAGGGGATCTGCGGCAGGATCGGTGGTGGCCTACAGCCTTGGGATCACCAATTTGGATCCCATCAAATACGATCTACTTTTTGAGCGTTTTCTCAATCCCGATCGGGTGAGCATGCCCGATATCGATATTGACTTTGACGATGAGGGAAGGGGAAAAGTTATGGACTATGTGATTGAAAAATACGGTGCCAATCAAGTCGCGCAAATCATCACCTATGGAACCATGGCGGCAAAGTCTTCCATCAGAGATACGGCAAGGGTTTTGGATCTTGCCTTGGGAGATGCAGACCGCATTGCCAAGTTGGTACCCAATATCAAACTGGCTAAAATTTTCTCCTTAGAGGACAAGGAACTCAAAGAAAACCTTAGATCGGAGGAGTTCAATCAAGTCAAAGAATTACAGGAGATCTTTGAAGGAGACGACCTGGCCGGTCAAACCTTACAGCAGGCCAAGGTATTAGAAGGTTCATTGCGAAATACCGGAATTCACGCCTGTGGGGTCATCATTACACCCGACGATATCACCAATTTTGTTCCCATTGCCTCGGCCAAAGACTCTGAGTTGAACGTAACTCAGTTTGACAATGCCGTGGTGGAAGAAGCGGGACTCCTAAAAATGGACTTTCTGGGACTTAAAACCCTGACCCTGATCAAGGATACCGTCAAACTGGTAAAATACCGCCACGGGATTGATCTCGATCCGGACGCATTCCCCTTGGATGATCAATTGACCTATGAGTTGTTCCAAAGGGGGGATACAGTGGGGATATTTCAGTATGAATCCGTGGGTATGCAGAAATATTTAAAAGATTTAAAACCCAATGTTTTTGCAGATTTGATCGCCATGAATGCCCTCTATCGTCCTGGGCCCCTGGAATACATTCCCAGTTTTGTCGCAAGAAAAAAGGGAGAGGAAGAGATCAAGTATGATTTACTGGAGATGGAGGATTACCTCAAAGAGACCTACGGGATCACGGTCTATCAGGAGCAAGTAATGTTATTGTCGCAAAAATTGGCAGGATTCTCCAAAGGTGAAGCCGACTTGCTTCGAAAAGCAATGGGAAAAAAGATTTTTGCATTACTGGAAAAACTCAAACCCAAGTTTATAGAAGGGGGAGAGGCCAACAATCATCCCAAAGAGGTATTGAATAAAATTTGGAAGGACTGGGAAGCTTTTGCATCCTATGCCTTCAATAAATCCCACTCCACCTGCTATGCGTGGATTGGATATCAAACCGCATATCTTAAAGCTCATTATCCTGCAGAATATATGGCGGCGGTACTTTCCAATAATATGAATGACATCAAACAGGTTACTTTCTTTATGGAAGAGTGCAGGAGGATGGGAGTCAAAGTATTGGGGCCGGATGTCAATGAGTCTTTTTACAAGTTCAATGTAAACGAAGAAAACGCCATTCGTTTTGGAATGGGTGCCATTAAAGGGGTTGGAAAAGGAGCGGTAGATACCATCATCGAGCACCGTAAAGAAGCCCCCTATCAAACTATTTTTGATGTGGTCAAAAAAGTAGACCTAAGAGCTGCCAACAAAAAAGCATTCGAAAATTTGGCCTTGGCCGGTGGGTTCGATTCCTTTGAAGGAACGCATAGAGCACAGTATTTTAATCCTGACGGAGATGGGGTAATTTTCTTAGAGAAGGTCATTCGATTTGGTTCGAAATATCAAGAAAGCAAAAATTCATCTCAAACCAGCCTCTTTGGAGAAAATACAGATCAAGTCTATCAAGAGTTGGTTATCCCACCCTCTCCCCAATGGGACAATCTGGGGAAACTCAAAAAAGAGAGAGAAGTCGTGGGCATATACATTTCAGGTCATCCCTTAGATGATTTTAAAAAGGAAATGGAATGGTTTACCAACGCAAATTTGACTCAACTAAAAGACCTCAGATCCTTGGTCAATAAAAACCTTAATGTTGCCGGAATCGTCAATGAAATTCAACATTTAGAATCCAGAAACGGAAAAGGCTGGGGCCGATTCACCCTAGAGGATTTTTCGGATCAGTTTGAGTTTAGAATTTTTGGAGAGGAGTACCTCAAATTCAAACACTTTATCAGTGTCAATCAGTTTATTCGTATAAAAATCAACATAAAAGAAGGTTGGAGAAATCAACAAACAGGCAGAATTGGAGATCCCAGAATACAGTTTATTAATTTTGAGATGTTGCACGATGCCCTATCAAAAAATTCAAAAAAATTGACCTTGCAGTTGGACATCCGGCAATTGGAATCCTACAGCATTCAACAGTTGAAGAAAGAACTCAATGGTTTTAAGGGAGACAAACCGCTCTTTTTTGATGTCATTGACCCCAAAAAACAACTCAAATTGACCTTGGCAAGTCGCAAACAAAAAGTAGCCATTTCCCAAGAATTGTTATCACATTTGGAAGAAAAACGTTGGCATTACAAATTGAATTGATCGCATATTACCATACATAATATTTCAATAAGTAAATTTGATCGCCTAGGGCAATGTCACATTTTTTAAAATGATTAATTTTATATTTAAATTTTAGAATATGGCTTTAGAGATTACGGACGCAAATTTTGAAGAAACGGTTTTGAAATCAGAGAAACCTGTCATTGTAGATTTTTGGGCAGCTTGGTGTGGACCTTGTCGCATGGTAGGACCCATCATTGATGAGATCAGTCAGGACTACGAAGGTAAGGCTGTAGTAGGCAAATTGGATGTTGACCAACATCAGGAGTATGCTGCAAAATATGGGGTACGAAACATCCCTACCGTATTGCTTTTTGATAAAGGTGAATTGGTTGGCAGACAAGTAGGTGTAGCCCCTAAAAAGGCCTATGCCGACGCTTTGGATGCGGTACTGTAATTAGCCTACTCTTTTCCTACATTTTGTTTTATCTTCTGGGGAACACCCTACTTTTTGTTCCCTACCATCTTTTTTGTTCAATAGAATACTCTACCATCGGGCACAATCTTAGTCCAAACTCATCCTGGTTAATTTACAATCCAATGTCTTTGGGAATTTATTTATAGATTAGTATATTATATTTTTATTAATAAAATTTCTCATCAATGATTGCCATAAACAACAGCCTCAAAGCACAGGAATTAAGAGAAAAAATAAATTTACTCTGGAAGCTTTCAGGAGAAAAAATCAACCGGATCGTTTCTGAATATGACGAGTCCCAAGGTGCTCCGGTATTTACAGTTGATGGTAAGTACACCACTCGTGGATGGACAGAGTGGACCCACGGCTTCCAATTCGGTTCTGCAGTTTTACAATACGATGCTGTTGGGGACCGTCAATTTATTGACTTAGCAAAAAAGCAAATCTTAGACAAAATGGCTACGCATGTAAGTCATACGGGTGTTCACGACCACGGCTTTAACAATTTGAGTACCTACGGTAATTTGTTGCGATTGATGCATGAAGGAAAGATCGAACACAATGAATGGGAAGCCCATTTTTATGAGTTAGCTATTAAAATTTCAGGAGCGGTTCAAGCTTCGCGCTGGACAGACCTGCCCAATGGTGGATTTATCAATTCCTTTAACGGTCCTCATTCTTTGTTTGTGGACACCATAAGATCATGTAGAATTTTGATGGCCAGTCATATGTTGGGTCACAGCTATCACGGTGAGGGAGATCGAAAAATATCATTGCTGGATCGTGCCATTCAACACATTGAGGCTACTGCAAAATATTCCATTTATTATGGAGAGGGCAGAGATCAATATGACATTTGGGGAAGAACAGCCCACGAGAGCGTCTTTAATGTCAATGACGGCCAATACCGATGTCCCAACGCTCAGCAGGGATATACAGGTTTTACTACATGGACCAGAGGCTTGGCATGGGCAATGCTTGGATTTGCAGAGGAGTTAGAGGCACTTGAGTTGATTGACAGTGATCAATTGGCACCTCTTGGGGGTATGGAAAAGATCACCCAAATGATGCTTAAAGGAGCCAAAGCTACTTGCGATTTTTATATAGAACACAGCCCGTCTTGTGGAGTAACCTACTGGGATACCGGGGCACCCAATCTACACCAATTGGGAGATTACCTCAACCGACTTGCTGATCCTTATAACGATTGGGAACCCGTAGACAGTTCTGCTTCGGCCATTGGCGCTCAAGGTCTTTTGCGACTGGGGCATTACCTCAATAAAAAGGGTCAAAAGGTAGAGGGTGAAAAATATTGGCAAGCGGGACTGACCGTTTTTGATTCTCTTTTACAGCCCCCCTATCTGAGTACCGATGTGGAACACCACGGTTTGTTGTTGCACACCATTTACCACCAACCCAATGGATGGGATCATGTTCCCAAGGGGAGTAAAATTGCCAACGGTGAGTCTTGCATGTGGGGAGATTATCATTTTAGAGAATTGGCCATTTATGTTCAAAAAATGATTGACAACGAGCCTTATTACCAATTTACCAATTGCATTAAAAAATAAGCGTTCATGACTTCAATAGATAATTTTTCGAAGCTTTGTGTCCATACACAAACCACCAAGCCATGGACCATAGAGGAGTGTATTTCCCATTTTTCGGCAGCGGGCATTAAAGGCATTTCTATATGGCGGCATCTGTTGGAGGGTAAAGATTTAAAAAGCATTAAGGCCATGTTGGACGCCCATCAAATGGAGGTTGTTTCTTTGGTCAGAGGAGGTTTTTTTCCTGCGGTAGATGCCGAGCAAAGGGATTTAGCTTTGGAGGACAATCGCTTGGCCATTGACCAGGCGGCTGCCCTAGGTGCTCCTTTGGTGGTATTGGTTTGCGGAGCGGATCCCCGACAATCCCTTGAGATATCCCGCCAACAGATTCAAAAAGGCATTACCGCATTGATTCCCCATGCCCAAAATAACGGGGTCAAGTTGGCCATTGAACCTTTACACCCCATGTATGCCGGAGACAAATCCGCTTTGGTCTCTCTTGGGCAAGCCAACGATATTTGTGAAGCAATTGCTTCCCTTTGGGTGGGCATCGCCATCGATGTGTACCATCTTTGGTGGGACAACGAACTGAAAAACGAAATCATCAGGTGCGGAAAAAATAAAAATATATTGGCTTTCCACGTTTGTGATTGGCGCGTACCAACAATCGATTTTCTGACTGACAGAGGTTTGATGGGTGAAGGTTGTATTCCCATCAGACAAATCAGAATGTGGTTAGAAGAGGCTGGTTTTGACGGCTACAACGAAGTAGAAGTTTTTTCTGAACGTTTGTGGGCTCAAGACCAAAAGCTATATTTGGAAGATATAAAAAAATCATATTTAAATTATACTTAACAAATTCAATGAAAGTACATAAAATAGGAGTCATCATGAATGGGGTGACCGGAAGAATGGGAACCAATCAACACCTGATTCGGTCTTTGGCTGCCATCATATCCCAAGGAGGGGTAAAAGTAAGTGACAATGCCGTGATTATGCCTGATTTGGTATTGGTAGGTCGCAATGAAAATAAACTGAAAGCACTGGCCGAAAGGACCCAAGTTGAACGATGGACGACCAACTTGGAAGAGGTTTTGTCGGATGACCGATATCAAATCTATTTCGACGCCCAAACAACCGGAAGAAGGGCAGATGCCATCAAAAAAGCTGTGGCTGCTGGAAAGCACGTTTATTGCGAAAAACCCATTGCCACATCAACAGATATTGCATTGGACTTGTATCGCGAATGTGAAGAAGCAGGAGTAAAGCACGGTGTTGTTCAAGACAAGCTCTGGCTTCCGGGTATGCTCAAGTTGAAACGCCTGATTGAAAATGATTTCTTTGGTGAAATTTTGTCCATTAGAGGAGATTTTGGTTATTGGGTTTTTGAGGGCCACACGGTCCCCGCCCAACGACCCAGTTGGAATTACAGAAAAGAAGACGATGGAGGAATTATTGTCGATATGCTCTGTCATTGGAGGTATGTATTGGATAATATTTTTGGATCCGTTAAGGGTGTTTTTTGTTTGGGTGCTACTCACATTGCGGAGCGTATCGACGAAAACGGTAAGCCCTATAATTGTACTGCCGATGATGCGGCCTACTCCATTTTTGAATTGGAGGGAGGTGTCATTGCTCAGTTCAATTCCTCATGGACTACAAGGGTCAGAAGGGATGATTTACTCACCCTGCACGTAGATGGTACCAAAGGCTCGGCGGTGGTAGGATTAAGAGACTGCTGGACACAACACTATGGAAATACGCCCAAGCCGGTTTGGAATCCAGATATTCCCAACCCTATCGATTTTAGAGATGGCTGGACAAAGGTTCCTGAGCAGGAGGATTTTGACAATGCCTTCAAGGCGCAGTGGGAGTTGTTTCTCAAACACGTGGTATTGGATACCCCCTTTCCTTGGAACTTGATGGAGGGTGCCAAAGGAGTCCAATTGGCCGAGTTGGGACTTGAGAGTTGGGAGAAAAAAACATGGATCCGAATACCCGATTTAAAATGAAACCCGTTGCACTGATTACAGGAGGCTCTAGAGGCATAGGCTTGGGAATTGCTCAAGCATTGGTCAAGCAAGGTTATCGGGTGGCCATCAATGGTGTTCGGGCGGCAGACCAAGTTGTGGAGCCCCTCAAACAACTCAATGCAGTGGGAGGCGAGGCCATTTATTGCCAAGGGAATGTAGGCAGTGCCGACGACCGTCGTAAAATAATGGAGGATATCAAAGCAAAATGGGGCCAGCTCAACCTTTTGGTCAATAACGCAGGAGTCGCACCCAAGGAAAGAAAAGATATCTTGGAAGCAGATGAACAAAGCTTTGATTGGCTGATGGGCATCAACCTAAAAGGGCCTTATTTCCTTACCCAGCAGGCTGCAAATTGGATGATTGAGCAAAAGACCAAAAACCCAAAAGATTCTTTTTTGATCATTAATATATCATCTGTTTCTGCTACTGTAGCTTCTGTCAATCGGGGGGAATATTGCATTTCCAAGGCGGGCATGAGCATGTCGACAAAACTGTGGGCTGCAAGACTGGGGGAATTTGATATTCCCGTATATGAAATACAACCCGGGGTGATCCGTACGGACATGACTGCCGGAGTGATTGAAAAATACGATAAAATGATCGCAGCGGGATTGACCTTGCAAAGGCGATGGGGACAACCCGAGGATTTGGGAAAAACCGTTATTGCTTTGGCCGAGGGAATGATTCCCTATGCTACCGGACAAATCATCCATACTGATGGAGGAATGACCATTCAAACCCTTTGATTATGAAATTAAAAAATGCCTGGAGGCTGATTGTTGTAGCTGTTTTTGGCTGTGCAGCCATTCAATTTTCACCTTGGATTCTGGAGCAAAACAAAGTGGATCCTTATTTGTTGGGGATGCCATTTACCCTCTGGTTTGGAATTTTAATAAGCTTGTTGTTGGTCTTGTTGACTGCTTTGGGAGGTTATGTTTTCTCACGACTTAAATCAGACGAATTAAAAGAAGAATAATATGCTCAGTTATCTCTTAATTATCGGTGCAGTTTACATTGGAATTTTGATGTTTTTTTCATGGCGGACAAAAAAACAGATCAAAACTTCTACAGATTTTATGTTGGGGGGAACCAAGATCGGTGTTGCGATTGGTTTGATGACTTTTGCCGCAACGCTTTTCAGCACTTTTACCCTGTTGGGGATGCCCGATTTTTCCAGAGCTAACGGTTTAGGAGCCTGGATTTTTCTTGCTTTTTCAGATGCGATAATGGTTTTTTTGATCTTGTGGTTCGGGTTTTATTTAAGAAAAAGGGTGGGTAAATCTCCTTATCAAGGAATGTCCGCATTGCTCCAAAAATGCTACCAAAATCGAATGGCAGGTTACCTATATTTTACTGCGGTTTTTTTATTCCTCATTCCTTATATCGCCATTCAAATCCGTGGGGTAGCCATATTTTTGGTTTCTGCTTTCCCGGACTTTATTCCCGTTTGGGGCTGGTCGATAGGGATTATTTTGATCATGTTGGTCTATTCGGAGTTGGGCGGACTCAAAGCCATCATATATGCAGATTCATTACAAGGTACTCTGTTGTTGGTTGTGGTTTGGATTGTTGCATTCAATTGTTTGAATGAAGTGGGGGGATGGAACGCGCTTTTTGAGCGTGTGGCCGCCATTAATCAAGATTTACTGTCAACCCCGGGCCCCAAAGGTTTGCTGAGTCCACAATTTTTGATCGCCTCTGCACTTGCTATATTGATGATCCCGGTTACTCAACCGCAGTTGTCTACCCGTTTGGTAATCATGAAAAATTACAGTGCTCTAAAAAGAATGGCTACGGCGGTAGGTTTTTTTGCCATGCTGGTCATTCTTCCCACCATCATTATTGGAATGTACGGTGCCATTTATTATGTCGATGCCAGTACTGCCGAATTTTTGGGAGGTGTGCTTTTGGAAGAACAACACGAAATGATCGCTGCTTTTATCATTATTGGTTTGTTTGCTGCCGCAATGTCCACATCTGATTCCCAATTGTTTGCCATGGGAAATGAAATCAAGGGACTTCTCAGTCTAAAGGAAGAGGACAATTTACGTCCCATTCGGTTGGTGATATTGTTATTCGCCCTCTCTGCATTGGTATTTTCATTGGTTAGCTCTGATGAATTGGTTCTGTTGGCTCGGCTGAGCTTTTCTGGGACTGCATTGATGGGGCCTATGATTTTGTTGGGCATTTTTTCCCAGCGGCCACAGGGGATCGCAATGATAGTCTTATCCATGTTGGCCCTTTTTATTTTTATTTTATCCAATTTAGGATGGTTTCCAAAACAAATTTTATCCTACAGGACTGATTTGTTCCTGATGATCGTCTTGGGGATCGCTGCATTGCTCAATTTTTTGGTAAACAAAAGTAAATCCGATAAGGCATAAATACAGAAATGTTCAATAATCCTTTTTTGCTTTGGTTGACTAGGCCTAACTAAACCTTACAAATGATTTCTTTTATAATTGATTAATTTGGCAAAATCAAAATGCAATGTATATTTGCACACGCTAACATTAGGGTCTGGTAGTTCAGTTGGTTAGAATACATGCCTGTCACGCATGGGGTCGCGGGTTCGAGTCCCGTCCAGACCGCTTTTTAAGAAAATAAACCATTTTAAATCAATACTTTAAGATGGTTTATTCTTTTAGGGGGGTAATAAAGGGGATAATTTTTACATTTTATTAAAATAATCATTAGAATAGTAAAACTTAATAACTAAAATGAAATATAGAAGCGACATTGATGTACTTAGAACATTTGCAGTTTTTCCTGTTATTTTATTTCATCTTGGTTTTTCGCAAAGAGGATATCTAGGTGTTGATGTATTTTTTGTTATTAGTGGTTTTTTAATTACTGGAATAATTTTTAAAGAAATAAATGCTGGAAATTTTTCTTTTTTAAACTTTTATGAACGTAGAATAAGAAGGATTATTCCACTAGTATTATCGATAATCACTTTTTCGTTTCCTTTTTTCTATTTTATTATGTTGCCTGATGATTTAGAGAATTTTGCTCAAAGTATTGTAGCAACAAACTTATTTTCAAACAATATTTTATTAGAGATCACAACCGGAAATTATTGGGATGTTGTTAATGATTTTAAACCATTAATGCACACTTGGAGTTTAGGTATTGAAGAACAGTTTTATTTTATATATCCATTTCTTTTTATATTATTTAAATCAAAAAAAAAATTACTTATAATATTATCTGTTCTCTCAATAATATCGATAATATTATTTTTTTCAAGTTTTCCGGATTCTTACAAATTTTACTATTTGCCATTCAGATTTTTTGAGTTGGCAGTAGGAGGAATTATTTTTTTAATTTCTAAAAATATTAACATTAATTATAATTATCTATTTGTACTGGTTCCAGTATTAATTTTTTTATTATTCGTTAACTACATAGAAATAAATAACAACTTATTAATTCCTATTACAATTTTTATCACTTCAGCAATAATATTGACAGATTACAAAAAGAATAGTTTTTTAATTAAAATATTTGAAAATAAACTATTAGTTTTTCTTGGAAAAATTAGTTTTGGACTATACCTATGGCACCAAATAATTTTTTCTTTCTATCGTTATAGATTTGATCATGAACTTACCAATTTATCTACTTCATTTTCTCTTATAGTTTTAACAGTTATTTTTTCTGTTTTAACATACTATTTTGTTGAAAGACCTTTCAGAAATTTTAAAAAATATAGTTTTAAAACTGTTCTTATATTTCTATCAATTTTATTCTTTTCGACCTCAACATTTTCTTTATTGATTTATTCCAAGGGTGGTGTTGTTCGAGATGTTCCTGAACTATCTATATTAAAAGACAACGATAATTTTAAAATTCATCAAAAGTATAATGATAATGTTCGTGCTTTACATAGTAATATTGAATTTCAGGACAAAACAAAACCTAATGTTTTGGTGATAGGAAATAGTTTTGCAAGAGATTGGATCAATGTATTAAAAGAAATAAATGATTTTAACACATTAGAAATTATATATGTTGAAAAAAAGGAAAGCTTAAAAACCTTTTCAGGAAAAAAATTATTACATGATTCTAATATTATTTTTGTTTCTGAAATGTCAAAATTGAGGTTAAAGAATCTAAATGTTCCAGAATACAAAACATTCTGTGTTGGGACTAAAAACTTTGGTGA